>Ga0155930_1073_pt1 | contig 10072 bp, 7 predicted proteins | sample RifCSPlowO2_02_FD_107584 | JGI IMG/M metagenome (GOLD analysis project Ga0155930, IMG submission 107584) | Deltaproteobacteria bacterium RIFCSPLOWO2_02_44_9 | reverse complement strand
AAACATGATTCTTAACTTCTTGAATAATCTCCAATGCCTTTTTTATCTTCTCCTTTTTCTTATCCAGCGCCAGCATATCAAAACCTTCAAACATAGCCTTTATATCTTTTACTCTTATAATATCTTTTTCCGGAATAGGCAGCGCCAATGCCTGACCGCAGAGATTGTGGATGAGAGCCTCAACATCTTTTATTGCGGCAAGATGGGCAAAATTATCTTTTGATGCAAAGCAGAGGGGCTTGAGAAGGTTGGATATAATCTGTGAAAACTGTGCGTTGGTTGGTGATTCCATAAATGGGCGATTACTGTTGGAAGGATTTATTTCCTCGCCTCTAAACTTTATGACTGTAAACCTCCAGATATTCCTGCACAGGCCTTACATTGAGCCCTTCTTCCATCAACGACACTATGGCCTGGCTGGCAGCCTTTGCAGCGGCAATCGTGGTAAAGTACGGCACATTGTATACCAGGGCTGAACGTCTTATGGAGTAAGAATCAGTCACGGCTTTCATACCAAATGATGTGTTTATCACCATCGTTATCTCACCGCTCTTTATCCTGTCCACTATATGCGGTCTTCCCTCTCCAACTTTATAGATGACTTCGGTATCCACGCCTTCCTCTTTCAGATGCCTTGCAGTGCCGCTGGTTGCTACTATTGTGAAACCTCTTTCCTTTAACTGTCTTGCCGCCGCAACTATATCATTCTTGTCATCATCCTTCACGCTTATAAATATATTGCCTTTGAGCGGCAGTTTTGTCCCTGCCGCAATCTGCGCCTTTGCAAATGCTCTGCCAAAATCCTCATCTATACCCATGACCTCGCCTGTTGACTTCATCTCAGGACCAAGGATGGTATCAACACCGGGAAATTTGATAAACGGAAAAACAGATTCCTTTACAGATACATACTGAGGCACAACCTCCATTGTAAACCCAAGTTCCTTCAATGTCCTGCCAATCATTACCTTTGTGGCCAACTTTGCCAGCGGCTTGCCTATGGCCTTGCTCACAAACGGCACAGTCCTGGATGCCCTCGGATTAACCTCAAGAACATATATTTCATAACCTGCATTTCTGACTTCTGACTTCTGACTTCTGACTTCTGACTTTTTTACTGCAAACTGCACATTCATAAGGCCCGCCACCTTCAATTCCCTTGCAAGGACGATGGTCTGCTGTCTTATATCTTCAATTACTTCCGGTTTAAGTGAATATGGCGGGATTGAACAGGCTGAATCTCCCGAGTGGATGCCTGCCTCTTCAATATGCTCCATAATGCCGCCGATTACAACATCTGTGCCATCGCTTATGCAGTCCACATCCACTTCTGTTGCATTATTTAAAAACTTGTCAATAAGAACCGGATGTTCTGGGGATGCCTCCTTAGCGCGTTTCATATAGTCTCTCAGGCTTTCTTGTGTATATACTATCTCCATAGCCCTTCCGCCGAGCACATAAGAAGGCCTGACCATTACAGGATACGCAATCCTCTCTGCAATCTTTATCGCTTCATCAATAGAACGTGCGATACCGCTTTCCGGCCTTTTTAGATTCAGTTTTGAAAGTAGTTTATCAAACCGCTCCCTGTCCTCTGCAATGTCAATGGAATCCGAGGATGTGCCGAGTATTTCAACGCCAGCCCTTTCAAGGGGGACTGCGAGTTTCAAAGGTGTCTGGCCGCCAAACTGGACAATAACGCCAAAAGGTTTTTCTTTTTCAATAATGTTCATAACATCTTCAAATGTGAGCGGTTCAAAGTAGAGCCTATCCGATGTGTCATAATCGGTTGAAACAGTTTCAGGATTGCAATTAACCATGATGCTCTCAATCCCTTCTTCTTTCAATGCAAACGAGGCATGGACGCAGCAGTAGTCAAATTCAATACCCTGCCCTATTCTGTTTGGCCCGCTGCCGAGAATCATGACCTTCTTGCGGGTGGAAGGATTTGCTTCGCAGTCAGATATTAGACTCTTGACTCCTGACTCCTGACTCCTGACTTTATAGTATGGTTTTTCATAACTTGAATACAGATACGGCGTGAACGCCTCAAACTCTGCGCCGCAGGTGTCAACTGTTTTATACACCGGCTTTATCTCTGCCTTATTTCTTAACTCCCTTATCTCTTTCTCTGTCATGTTTGTAAGCTGGGCTATCCGTTTGTCAGAAAACCCCATCTCTTTGGCCTGCCGCAATAACTCAGAGGTAAGATTTTTTTCTTGCTTCTGACTTCTGACTTCTGACTTCTGACTTCTGATCTCCTCCTCAAATTCCACAATCTCCTTTATATTATTCAAAAACCACCTGTCTATCTTTGAAAGCTCAAATATCTCGTCCACGGTCATGCCGACCCTCAAGGCATCACCTACGTACCAGAGCCTCTCCCAGTTTGGGATCCTCAGTTTTTCAATTATCTTGACTCCTGACTCTTGACCCCTGACTCTTGATTCAAACCCATAGCTCCCTATCTCCAGAGACCTCATTGCCTTGTGCAGAGATTCCTTGAATGTCCTCCCTATGGCCATGGCCTCGCCAACAGACTTCATCTGCGTTGTGAGGGTTGCATCTGCCTGGGGGAATTTTTCAAATGCAAACCTCGGTATCTTTGTAACAACATAATCTATGGTAGGCTCAAATGACGCAGGGGTCTTTTTTGTTATGTCATTGGGGATTTCATCCAGCGTATAACCTACAGCCAGCTTTGCAGCAATCTTTGCTATAGGGAAACCTGTTGCCTTGCTTGCAAGGGCAGATGAACGGGATACTCTGGGGTTCATCTCAATTACATACATTTTTCCGTTATCAGGGCTAACCGAGAATTGTATATTGGAGCCGCCGGTATCAACGCCTATCTCCCTTATAATCTTTAATGCAGCATCCCTCATTATCTGGTATTCCTTGTCAGTCAATGTCTGGGCAGGCGCAACAGTAATGGAGTCGCCGGTGTGAACGCCCATTGGGTCAAAATTCTCAATAGAGCATATAACCACCACATTGTCCTTGCCGTCCCTCATCACCTCAAGCTCATATTCCTTCCAGCCGATTACAGACTCCTCAATAAGGAGTTCGCTGTAAGGGCTTGCATCAAGGCCGAACTGGACCATATCCTTAAACTCTTCGCTGTTATAGGCAATGCCTCCGCCTGTGCCGCCGAGGGTAAAGGAAGGCCTTATAACAACAGGGTAATTCATTGTTTCCACTATGCTCAGCGCATCTGTCAATGTCTTTTCGTAGCCGCTCCTCGGCACCTCAAGGCCAATTCTCTTCATGGCCTCCTTGAACAGCTCCCTGTCCTCTGCCTTTTTTATAGCATGGAGTTTTGCGCCTATGAGTTCAACGCCGTATTTTTCAAGCACGCCTGATTCTGCAAGGGCAACGGCAGTATTCAGGGCTGTCTGGCCGCCCATAGTGGGGAGCAATGCATCAGGCCTTTCCTTCTCAATTATCCTTTCCACTATCTCTGGTATAATGGGCTCAATGTATGTCCTGTCCGCAAGGTCCGGGTCTGTCATTATCGTGGCAGGATTTGAATTTATAAGGATTATCTTATAACCTTCTTCTTTTAACGCCTTGCACGCCTGCGTGCCTGAATAGTCAAACTCGCATGCCTGGCCTATTACAATAGGTCCGGCGCCAATTATAAGTATTTTGTGTATGTCAGTTCGTTTAGGCAATGAGCCCTTCCTCCATCAAGGCATGAACTTTTTTAATATCCATATTTGAACATCTGCTCCATATGGTTTTGAGTTTCCTGAATTTAGCAAGCAAAACACCTGAATCCCCCCCGCCTTTCTTTCTTGCCTCTTTTATCTTTGCCTTCATAATTCCACAGATGGTGTCGGGATAAAAGCAGAATGCCCCTGAAAACCTGTATCCCCCTGCAAAGGGCAATAATCTGGCTTCCACTATATCTCCCTTTTCAAACAATGCCTTTGAGGTAGAATCCACCAGATACTTATTCTTGCTGAACATATCCGTAACTTTTATATTTATTGCGGAAGTATAAGCCTTTTTTACTACAAATGCAGAGTGGATGCTATTTTCGAAACACGAATATATCTTCTTATCTTCACCGGAGATGCCCCCATCCCTTATAAATAATTGTAAGGGCGTAAACTCCTCCCCTGATTGCCGCCTTTCAAAGATATACCAGTCAAAAAATATATCCAGCACTTCCTGATACCCCTCAACTCCGTTGCCCAGTTCTCCTCCCGCGGCAATGAACTCTTCCTTTGCCCTTTTTATCTCATCAGCATATCTGTCATTTATAAAGGCTGCCCTAAACCTTTCCATATATTCCTGAAATTCCATTTTACCTCCATCATATCAATCGTTCTTCAACATATATCATGCCGCATAAACTACTTCCCCATTTTTTGAATATTCAGCAATAAATGAATCTCCCTTTTCCCATTCGTCAGGCGTCATAGCTAATGCTTCTATTGGCTCAAATACCTCATAAATAGCTTGAGATAAGATATCTATCCTCTTCCAATAATCCTTGCCCTCAAAATCTTTCGATACAACAATCAGATCAATATCGCTGCCTTCCTTATATGTTCCGGTAGTATATGAGCCAAAAAGTATAAGTTTTTTTACCTGTATACCTTGGGATTCCATAGCCTTCCTGAATTTGCCTATAACATCTAAAGCAGTTTTTTTATCCATTGGAGAACCTCCTTGCTTTTTGCGATTATATCTTTGGCAACCGATTGAGTATAGTCCTTCTGGAGTTTATCAATATCTTCAGGATATCTTGTGGCTATGTTAGCTTCATTGAGCTTAACAATAACCCTGCCAATATCTTCCGGAGGCTTGACACTAATCCTGTTCAAAAGATAAACAAGGTTATGAACTTTTGGCGGCATTTCACCCAATTTTTTCTGATAAAGTCCTTTAATTGCTTTTTCTATTGACTGATGGCACATAAAGACCGCATAGAAATACCTGCCGCCGCTGAACATAAATTCTGCGGTATCAATATCATAATCAGCCTGTTTTAGCCATTCTTCAGGTCTGGCAGCCATTTGAATTTACCCCATTACAGGATTTTTCCCCTCCATAATATCTGCAAAACGTTTGAATAGATAAGAAGAATCATGGGGTCCCGGCGATGCCTCAGGGTGATACTGTACGGAAAAAATCGGCAGCCTTGTGTGGCTAAGGCCCTCAACTGTTTTGTCATTGAGATTTATATGGGTCAGCTCTGCAATGCCCTTCAAAGAATCCATATCCACAGCAAAACCATGGTTCTGCGCAGTAATCTCAACCTTTTTTGTGGTCAAATCCATTACCGGCTGATTCCCGCCGTGGTGTCCGAATTTAAGCTTGTATGTCTTTCCGCCAAGGGCCAGTCCAAGTATCTGGTGGCCGAGACAGATGCCGAATATGGGCTTTTTGCCGATGAACTTTCTTGTGTTCTCAATGGCGTATGTAACAGCATCCGGGTCCCCGGGACCGTTTGAAAGGAGTATACCATCAGGCTCCATCTTTAAAACATCCTCTGCAGGAGTGAATGCAGGCACAATAGTTACTTCACAGCCAACATTAACAAGGTTTCGCAATGTATTGAATTTTATGCCAAAATCATAAACAACAACCCTGTGGGATGTGGGATGCGGGATGCCTGCCCCCGAATGCTTGTATCGGGGGTGGGATGCGGGATAACCTTCCTCCAAATCCCAAAGACCCTGTGTCCATTTGTAAGGCTTTTTACATGTCACTTCCTTTGCCAGGTCACGGCCAATCATGGAAGGGAATTCCTTTGCCTTTTTGACAAGCCTTGCAGGGTCAAGGTCAGCAGTGGATATAACACCGTTCATGGCGCCCTTATCACGCAGATGCCTTGTAAGGACCCTTGTGTCTATGCCCTCTATGCCAACAACCTTATTCCTTTTAAGATAAACCCCAAGCGTTTCTTTTGTGCGCCAGTTGCTTGGATAATTGCAGTATTCCTTTACTATAAAACCGTCAAGCCATAGCTTACCGGATTCTATATCTTCTTCGCCTACACCATAATTACCAATCTGCGTATATGTCATGGCAACCATCTGGCCTTTATAAGACGGATCCGTTAGTACCTCCTGATACCCGCACATAGAGGTATTAAAAACCACTTCGCCAATGGCCTCGCCTTCTGCGCCGAATGAATGACCCTCAAATACAGTGCCGTCTGTAAGGGCAAGTATTGCCTTTTTCTTTGATAATGACATCTCTATTCCCCTCTCATACAAGCGTCATTCCCGAGGCCTGTTCCCGAGATAATAATCGGGAATCCAGTGGCAAGAATGATTTTCGGGACAGGGACAAATCTGCCCTCCTGCAGCCTGCAATCTCGCAGAGGGTGATTCATTAAATCTGCTTATAAAAATTAGATACCAAATCAGACAAAAATCAAGAGCAGATAAATCTTATCTATATAGACATACTTTTAGGAAAGTTTCAAGATGTAAATACCCTCTTGAATATATACTCTACATTCTTAAGATGATGTGAAAGGTCAAAGCAGGAATCTATTTCCTTCTTTGAAAGGCGGGCTGTAACATCCTTATCTTTTAAAAGCAATTCTTTGAAGTCCTTATTTTCTTTCCATACTTTCATTGCATTGCGCTGGACTATCTGATAGGCATTCTCCCTTATTACGCCTTTTTCTGTAAGGGCAAGCAGGACACCCTGCGAGAATATGAGTCCCTTAAGTTTATTCAGGTTTGCCTTCATATTTCCAGGATAAACAACCAAATCCCTGATAAGCCCTGTCATTCTCGCAAGCATGAAGTCAACAAGGATTGTTGCATCCGGAGCAATGACCCTTTCAACCGAGGAATGGCTAATATCCCTTTCGTGCCACAGCGGGATATTCTCCATTGCGGCATTGGCATATCCCCTTACAAGCCTTGCAAGGCCTGTGAGGTTTTCTGACAAAACAGGGTTTCTCTTATGGGGCATGGCAGATGAACCCTTCTGCCCTTCTGTAAAAGGCTCCTCAGCCTCCAGAACCTCTGTCCTCTGGAGGTGTCTTATCTCCACTGCAATCTTTTCAATGGATGTGGCAATGATGGCAAGGGTTGTAAAGTATTCAGCGTGCCTGTCTCTCTGCACAACCTGTGTTGAAACCGGCGCAGGCTTGAGGCCTAATTTTTTGCACACATATTCTTCAATGGATGGCGGGATATTAGCAAATGTGCCAACTGCGCCTGATAATTTGCCATAGCTTATAATCTCCCTTGCCCTTTCCATCCTTGCAAGGTTTCTCCTCATCTCCTCATGCCACAGCGCCATCTTAAGGCCGAATGTTATTGGCTCCGCATGAATGCCGTGGGAACGGCCTACCATTAAAGTATCCTTGTGCTCAAAGGCCCGCTTTTTAATGGCATCCATGAGCTTCTTGATATCCGTAATAATCAAATCCGCGGCCTCTCTTAAAAGCATGGCAAGGGATGTATCAAGGATGTCTGAAGATGTGAGGCCCCTGTGTATGTGTCTGGAATCAGGGCCGACAAACTCTGCAACTGATGTGAGGAAGGAGATGACATCGTGCTTTACTGTCTTTTCTATCTCGTCTATCCTCTTGATGTCAAAATCCGCCTTTGCCTTGATGTTATTCAATGCCTTCTGCGGGATTTTACCAAGCCTTGCCCATGCCTCGCACGCAAGGATTTCCACCTGAAGCCATTTTCTGAATTTATTCTCAGACTCCCATATTTTTGCCATCTCTCTTCTTGTATATCTCTCTATCATAGGAAATCCTTTATAACCTCTGCTAATGCATAAATTCTTCAATTGCAAATACTACTATAAATCCTGACAGGACAGACATGATAACCTGGAAATTAAACCTTTTATGCGCCTCAACAAGGAGGTCGCCTATGCCTATGTAGATAAAGGTGCCTGCAACAAATGCTATTATTGGCTCATAAAATGCTTGAGGGATGAAGGTGGCAATATAGGTTCCCACAGGATAAGAGACTGCCGCAAACAGGATAGGGAAAAGCATTTTTCTGGCGCTGTAACCAAGGTCTTTCATAATGAGTGTTGCGGTAATATCCTGCGGTATTTCGTGGATAATGACAGCAACCGTGATGACAAGCCCCACATGAGGGTTTGTAAGATATCCGATGGTTATGGCAATGCCGTCAATAATATTATCAAGGGACATACCGAATATGGAAACCATATTCATGGTATGTTTCTCGCACTCCCTCTCTCCGCACGTATGCAGCATGGTAAGTGAGCCTATTATGTAAAAGAGCAGGAAACCCAGGGCCAGTATCCATGCGTCCTTTTTGAGGTTTGTCTCCGGGAGCAGGTCTAAAAAAACAGTGGCAATGACAACCCCGGCAGAGAGAGCGATTATATAGCGCACACCCTTGAAATCTATGAATATCGGCAGTATCCCTGCTACAAGTGTAATCAAACCGGCAAGCAATCCATATAAGAAGTAAGATTCAAGCATAGGTCAAATTGATAAAACAGCATGGCATGGGCTGGCTTATATTTTCTGGAGCGGGCGAAGGGAATCGAACCCTCGTATGAAGCTTGGGAAGCTTCCATTCTACCATTGAATTACGCCCGCTTGTAAGTTTATGAGGCCTGCATTTTTATACTATAACAGAGCCGCAAAAGTCAAACTTTTAAGCATACGGGTCAACTCCGCCCTTACTATTGTTTTCAGACAACCATTTTTCTATATACCTGACTGCGTCTTTTTTGTTTTTTATGAGCCCCTCCCCCTCGGCATCTGACAGCCTTTCTAATACTCTGCCCACCAGAATACCTTGAGGAACCCCGAAGATTTTCATTACCTCTTCCCCGTTCAATACGGGTTTTGGTTTGCTTATTGAATACACCTTATAGTAAAAGGCAATAAGGCCTTTTACAAGGGCTGCAAGGGCAGGGTCTTCTCCGCCCCTTGTGGCCCTTGCATCCGCAAGTGAGAGCAAAAGAAGGTCAAGCCCGTTTTCTCCAGCCATCGCCCTGAACAGATGCGCCTTGGAACGTTTAGTGGGTTTATCAAGAAAGGCCAGGTTAAAAACCCTGTGGTGGTTCCTGACAAGCATTGCAATAAGCGCAACACCCTTCCTGCTTATCTTCAATCTCCTTGCTATCCGTTTACTTATAGTTTCGCCCCCGGTTTCATGGCCTATGAATCTTATCCTATCGCCTTCCCTTTTCATCGCCAAAGGCTTGCCTGCATCATGGATAAGCAGGGCAAGCTTGAATAGCCCGCTTCTTTTAATATTTCCAAACAATATCTGAAAATGCGCATCAATATCACCGGCAAATTCAGGCGCAAAGGTCTTCATCGCAGCAATAAGTCCTTCACCCTGTTCCAATGTCCTGATTGCATGAGATAATAGGTCATAGCCATCCATCTGCTCCCACTCCTTAATCTCAGGTATAATCTCGCAAAGCAGGGAGAGTTCATAAAGCCTATTTATATAATGAACAGATTCAGGACATGCAAGTATTGAAAAGAATTCATCATGTATCCGCTCCCATGAGGATTTGCTTAAACGGCCGGACTCTGCCTTTATAAGCCTTTCAGTATCCTTATCTATATTAAGGCCATATTGAGCGGAAAGCCTTACAGCGCGCAGTAACCTGATGGGGTCTTCTTCAAATATATCAGGATTAAGCATCCTGATGGTCTTATTTTTTGCGTCATTTCTACTGCCAAAGATATCTATTATATCTGTCTTTCCGCTTTTGAAAAGACTGTTTATTTCAATGGCCATGGCATTTATCGTAAAATCCCTGTTTCTGAGGTCTTCCAGAATATCCTTCCCCTTATACTTTGAAAGGTCAATATTGAACACGCCTCTCCTGCCTTTTATAGTTACCCTGTAAGAGCCCAGCTTTTTATCCAGCAAAAAAGCGCTGCCCTTTAATTTAGACGCGAGCAGTTCAGCTGCCTCTTTGACCTTTCCATCCAGCGCGATATCATAATCAAAGCCAGGCGGCCTTGATAAAACAAGGTTCCGCACCACGCCGCCCACAAGGTATGCCTTTGCCTTTACCCTGCAAGAGACCAAAGGTCTTGCGGGGTTTACAGCAGAGGCTGAATCAAAGACAG
>Ga0155930_1124_pt1 | contig 10154 bp, 10 predicted proteins | sample RifCSPlowO2_02_FD_107584 | JGI IMG/M metagenome (GOLD analysis project Ga0155930, IMG submission 107584) | Deltaproteobacteria bacterium RIFCSPLOWO2_02_44_9 | reverse complement strand
ATTATGACACCCTTTCCTGCAGCAAGGCCGTCTGCCTTGATAACCAGAGGGAAGTTATGTCCCTTTATGTAGTCCTTTGCGTCTTTCGGGTTTTTAAATATCTTATAGCCGGCTGTAGGTATACCGTATTCCTGCATCAGTTTCTTTGCAAACGCCTTGCTGCTTTCTATCTCCGCTGCCTTTTTTGAAGGACCAAAAATCTTTAGCCCTTTTTCCTCAAAACTGTCTACTATACCCAGTGTTAAAGGCGCCTCTGGGCCTACAATCGTAAGGTCTATCTTTTCTTTTGATGCAAAGTCCCTGAGCCCGGATATATCATCAGCCTTTATATTTACGCACTCTGCGAGCTGGGCAATACCAGGATTGCCTGGCGCGCAGAAAAGCTTTTTTACCTTCCGGCTTTTTGCTATCTTCCAGATAAGCGCATGTTCGCGGCCACCGCTGCCTACAACCAATATATTCATTACCACTCTCCGGCTGTAATAAACTCTCAATCCTTTTTCAGTATCTCTTTTATCTTTACAATCAGCCCATCTGCCCAGAACGGACTCCCTTTCTGAATAAAGGCCTTAACATTCAGGTTATACCATTTGGGCTCAAGTATTATATCGTCAATTAGGTCTCTGCCAGTGGTCACTATGGCAGGAATATCCTTCTTTAAATCAGCAAGCCTTTGTAAAAACTCCTCCCCATCCATGACAGCCTGGGGGTCCTTTGGATTTTTAAGATGCAGGTCAACAACCACAAGGGAAATCTGACTTGTTTCTATAATGTTCAATCCCTCTGTTCCATTTTTTGCAGTCAGGGTTGTAAAATTGTTTTTTGCGGTCGCGTCTTCTACCATTTTTCTGGCAAGGGCATCGTCATCAACAATAAGGATGGGCTCACCCACAACCTCAGAAGCTACGACCGTATCTATTGGTAAAGCCTCTGCTATTTCCTCAAGCGGCTGTGGGGTGGAAACACGGAAATTACCTTTGTTTCGTTCAAGCTTTATACCAGCCCTGCATTTAACACAGCCAATCTCCTCCCCGTCCTTCCATTGAGAAAACATCTTTGAAGGAACCCACAAACGAAATTTTGCCTTACATTCCGGACACTCTATTTCAATTGATTTTTTCTGTTCAGCCACGTTATCTCATATAACCTGTAACTAACACGTATGTCAAGGATTTTAAGACTTGAACGGGCTACTCGCCTCAGGCAGGCTGCGGAGTTTTTCAAATATTTGCCTTTCAGTAAAACCTCTGCTATTATAAGAAAATAAATTTTGAAGCGGCAGATGTTCCATGTGGAACAATGGAGAAAATACAGGTTAAGGTTTAGGTAGAGGTTTAATAAGAAGATGGTAAAAGGGAACCAATACGACATAATCGTTATCGGCGCTGGTCATGCCGGGTGTGAGGCGGCGCTGGCATCAGCAAGGATGGGCCTAAAAACCCTCGTCCTTACCATGAACCTTGATACCATCGGCCTTATGTCATGCAATCCTGCTATTGGCGGCATTGCAAAGGGTCATCTCGTCAGGGAGATTGACGCACTTGGCGGAGAGATGGCAAAAAATATTGACGCCACAGGCATCCAGTTCAGAACGTTGAATATGAGCAAGGGGCCTGCTGTGAGGGCAACCAGGGCTCAGGCTGACAGGCAGTTATACCGCCTGAGGATGAAATCAATCCTTGAATCGCAGGAAAACCTTTATATACGTCAGGCAATGGTTGAACGTATTCTGGTAACGGATGGAAATGTCTCGGGTGTTGAAACCAACATTGGTGAAGTCTTCCATTCCATGGCGGTTATCATAACAACAGGCACATTCTTAAGGGGGCTAATCCATATAGGGCTTACAAGCTTCCCGGCCGGCAGGGCAGGGGACATGCCGTCCATAAATCTCTCCCATTCCCTTAAGGAATTGGGTTTTAGGCTGGGAAGATTCAAAACAGGCACATGCCCGCGCCTGGATGCAAAAACTATAGATTTTTCAAAACTTGAGATACACGGAAGTGATGCAGTGCCGCCTCCATTCTCATTTTCCACAAAGAATATTACCAATAAACAGGTCCCTTGCTATGTAACCCATACGAACACAAGAACACACGTCATCATAAAGGAAAATCTTACAAGGTCGCCGCTCTACAGCGGTATAATCAAGGGCACAGGCCCAAGGTATTGCCCCTCCATTGAGGACAAGGTAGTAAGGTTCTCTGACAAAGAAAGGCACCAGATATTTCTTGAGCCGGAGGGTTATGATACGAAAGAGATATATCCCAACGGCCTTTCTACAAGCCTTCCTATTGATGTGCAGATAGGGTTCTTAAGGACTATAAATGGGCTGGAAGATGTGGAGGTTTTAAGGCCTGGCTATGCCATTGAATACGATTATGTGGAGCCAACCCAGTTAAAACCAACCCTCGAAACAAAGACAATCAATGGCCTTTACCTTGCCGGCCAGATAAACGGGACATCCGGCTATGAAGAGGCAGCAGCACAGGGACTCATTGCAGGTATAAACGCTGTCTTAAAGTTGAAAAGTAAGAAACCGCTAATGATTGACAGGTCAGAGGCGTATATAGGCGTTATGATAGACGACCTTGTTACAAAAGGAACCAGAGAACCATACAGGATGTTTACCTCCAGGGCAGAATACAGACTTCTCTTAAGGGAAGATAACGCAGACTTAAGGTTGAGGGATAAGGCTTATGAGGCAGGGCTTTTAAATGCTGCAGAATATAAAACATTTCAAACCAAAAGAACAGCCATTGAGACTGAATTAAAAAAACTTGAGGAAACAAGGGTTACCCCTACGGGAAATCTAAACAATCTCCTGAAAAACCTCGGCTTAGATGATATAAAAAAAACCATAACACTTAAAGAACTTCTTAGGCGGCCAGGGGCCTATTTATCCACTATATACAGGTTAATGGGCTGGCAAGAGATGCCTGCAACAGAGGTGGCAGGACAGGTTGAGATAATGATTAAGTATGAAGGATATATAAGGCAGCAGCAGGAACAGGTAGAAAGGTTCAAGAGGATGGAAGATATTAAGATTCCATCCTATATCTCCTTTGATGAAATCCACGGCCTTTCAAAAGAGGTGAAGGAAAAACTTACTTCCATAAGACCTGAATCTATTGGACAGGCGGCAAGGGTATCTGGCATTACACCTGCTGCCGTATCAATACTTATGGTCCATTTAAAAAAAGAAGGGCACATCTGAGAATCTACAACCCTGAGATTCTGCTCTGGGATATCTTAATCATAAATAGTCTGTGACAGCCGAGGAAATAAAAGATATTTTAAAGACAGGCGGAAAAGAATTCGGCCTATCTATTGGAAATAATGAGGCAGACCTCTTTTTAAAATACCTTAAAGAATTAAAGGATTGGAATAAAAAGATAAACCTTACGGCCATTAAAGAAGACAGAGATATTGTAATAAGACATTTCCTCGATTCATTAACATTGGCGCCTTTCCTGACCGGTGAAGAAACCATCCTTGACATAGGTTCTGGTGCGGGCTTCCCTGGAATCCCCCTTAAGATCATCATCCCCAGTCTAAGAATAACCCTCATGGACTCTGTTGCCAAAAAAGTGGTTTTCATGAAACATATAATATGGACACTTGGACTTAAAGATATAGAAGCCGTCCAGGGAAGGGGGGAAGATGCTAAAACAATTAAAAGATTTGAAGCCTGCTTTGACATTGTAACATCAAGGGCATTTGCAGAACTCGGCAGGTTTTTAGATATAGCCATGCCTTATGCCAAAAAAGGGGGGATTCTCCTGTCATTAAAGGGACCAAAAGGACCTAAAGAGATAGAAGGGTTGAAAAGACGTGATGATTTGGAATATATGCAGACAAAAAGTGTGAAACTGCCCTTCTCAGATGTCATAACCACGGTCTTAAGCTTTAAAAGGCTGTAGCAATAAACTGTTAGGCTGATAATTTGGCCTATCAGACAGTCTTAATGTTCCACGTGGAACAAAATAATTTAGTCCGCAATTTTTTCCTTGAAAAACAGAAATGGTATGGTAAACTTCCCTCCGAAGACATATATAAAATAGATGGCAAAGATAATCAGCATAGTAAACCAAAAAGGCGGGGTAGGCAAGACAACTACGGCAATAAATCTCTCTGCCTCCATAGCCGTAACTGAAAAAAAGGTTCTCCTTATTGATTTCGACCCCCAGAGCAATACAACAAGCGGTATAGGTATTGCAAAAAACGGCTCAAATTCCAACATATATCAGGCATTAATCCGGCACAAAGAACTTAAAGAAACTATAAAAGATACGGAAATCGCATTTCTTAAGGCAGTCTCATCTACAATAGACCTTATAGGCGCTGAGCTGGAACTCCTGGATGACCAAACCAGGGAAACCAGATTAAAAGAAACCCTAAAGGATGTTGTCAACGACTATGACTACATTTTTATTGACTGCCCTCCTTCCTTAAGTCTTTTGACAGTAAATGCCCTCACAGCAGCGGATTCGGTGATTATCCCGCTGCAATGCGAATATTACGCACTGGAAGGCCTGTCTCAACTTATGAAGACCATAGGACTTATAAAGAAAAACCTTAATCCTGGCCTTCAAATAGAAGGCATACTCCTCACTATGTTTGACCCAAGGAATAATCTGGCACATCAGGTAGTCCAAGAGGTAAAAACCCATTTCCCTGAAAAGGTTTTTAAGACAATAATACCAAGAAATGTGCGATTGAGTGAAAGTCCGAGTTTTGGTAAACCTATTATCCTTTATGATATAGCATCAAAAGGCGCACTTAGTTACATGGATCTGGCAAGGGAAATTCTTTTGAAAAATTAATAAGTTACATGCAAAAGAGAGGTGGTCATGCTTTCTAAAAGAAAGGCCCTCGGAAGGGGGTTAGGGGCGCTAATTCAGAATATTGAAAAAACCGAGGATAACTATATTTCATGTCCGGTAGAAGATATAACTCCGAGCAGCGTACAGCCAAGGAAGGACTTTAATGAGAGGCATCTTAAGGAGCTTGCTGAATCTATAAAGGAAAAAGGGATTATAGAGCCGCCTGTTGTAAGGAGGACAGGAAGCGGTTACGAACTCATATCAGGCGAGAGAAGGTGGAGGGCGGCAAAACTCGCAGGGCTTAAAGAAATCCCGGTTATCGTAAGGGAGGCAACTGATGAAGAAAGCCTCGAGATAGCCATTATAGAAAATATACAGAGAGAGGACCTCAATGCAATTGAAGAGGCAGAGGCGTATAAAAATCTAATGGACAGGTTTGGACTGTCCCAGGACAATGTGGCAAAAAAGGTAGGCAAGGAAAGGGCAACGGTTGCAAATTATTTAAGAATCCTTAAACTCCCCCCTGAGATAAAGGATGAATTAAAAAAAGGGACAATATCGATTGGCCATGCCAAGGCATTGCTCAGTCTTGACAGTCATGCTGCCCAAAGGGAGGTCTGCAGAAGGATAGTGCAAAAAGGGCTGTCTGTACGTGAGACCGAGGAATTTGCCAAATATCATGCAAAAGGCGGTAAACAAGGAACCGGTTCTGACACCAAAAAAACAGCCTATCTGAAATCAGTTGAGGATGAATTACGGAACATATTTGGAACAAAGATTTTAGTAAAGGATAAAAAGGGGAAGGGCAGGGTTGAAATAGAATTTTATTCCTATGAAGAAATGGAACGGATATTAAATATGTTCAGAAATATCAAGGCATAATTTCGTAAACCCGCACACCAAAAATTTTGGTGTGCGGGTAAATGCAATCGCATAAAAAAGAATTATATGACAGATAGAGAAATTGAAGAAGTATATCAAATCATCAAAGATTACCATGAGAAATATTTAAAAAAACATGGAGTAAAACTACCCAAGCTAAAAGATGCTGATGGGAAATATACCAGAAACGCACTTGTTCTGATTTATCTTGCAAGGTTTTATCCCAGCACTGTTCTTGTAACCAAACATGATTTAACTGCCTTTATCAGAAAATTTTATCCTGAAACGAATGATGTTCAACAAGCAAGGCATTTAGGGGCGCAGTCGGGGTGGTTTATTTCAGCAGGAGGCAGGGATAATGTCCATGTTAAGAAAATCGGGGAATATCGGCTGATTACATTGGAAAGACCTTATCCAAATTTCAAAGGTCACAGAATAGAATCAAGCGGTGATTGGGAAAAAATCAAACAGCAATACGGAAACCGTTGCGCTACCTGCGGTTCAGAAGAAGGCAAGCGGAATTTGCATTGGTCGGGTACTATTACTAAACTACAACAGGCACACATTGACCCGTTCAAGCCGTTAGTTGAAGGAAACATAATTCCTCAGTGTCAAAAATGTAATCGCGCATATAGAGATTTTTGGGTATTTGATGAAAGAGGAAGGGTTAGAGGGATTGCAAAACCGGCAGTAATTAAAAAGTGTAATGAAAAGATAAAAAGAGGCATATACAAAATTTTATACAACGAATTTAAAGGACAAGACCCCAATGAATGGTGAATATTTGAATAAAATAATTCACGGTGATTCATTGCAAATCCTTGCCGAAATTGATGCTGGAAGCATTGACCTGGTTTTGACTGATCCGCCATATTTTTTAGACAAGATGGATGACAGATGGGATGAGAAGAAAGTGGCAAGCACTAAATATCATCATGTTATCAAATCATTACCGGCTGGAATGAAGTTTGACAGAGAGCAAGGGAAAAATTTTTATGAGTGGTATTACAAAATTTCCAAACAGATTTTGAGGGTTTTAAAACCCGGCGGATTTTTCTTTTCATTTTCCAGTCCGAGATTATATCACAGGATGGTCTCTGCAATTGATGACGCAGGACTTTTAATAAGGGATTGCTTCATTTGGTTATATACCCAAAACCAGCCAAAGGCAATGAGTTTGAATCATTTTATAGAGAAATTAAATGAAGACAAAGAAGATAGAGATGACTTGAAAAAACAACTAAACGGATGGAAAACCCCTCAGATTAAATCTTGTTTTGAACCGATTGTAATGGCGCAAAAAGAACCAGATGGGACCTTTTTGGAGAATTTCAGAAAATTTAAAGTCGGCTTGCTAAATACGAATGTGAGAATAGGTCAGGATATGTTTCCGTCTAATGTTGTTTCAACAGACACAATCAATGAAGTGGTTGATAAATGCTTTTTGATTTCAAAACCGGATAAAAAAGAAAAAGGAGATTTTAATTTGCACAGAACTGTGAAACCGTTAAGTCTGTGCGAGTATATTGTAAACCTGACAACTTACTCAAATGAAGCGGTTGTTCTTGACCCTTTTGCAGGCAGCGGGACTGCACTGGTGGCGGCTAAAAAAACGGGGAGAAAATTTATCGGCATTGATATAAATAAGGAGTATATTGAAATAGCTATAAGAAGAATTAAACCCTTTGAAGTAGATTCTTCCAGATATAATGCCGTAAGCGAAGAAAAACAATTGAGAATTCTTGAGAAGACAGTAGCCTATAAAAAATCCAATAAAGTTAAAATACTAAAAGCGGTTTAAGAGAATTATTTGATAATCTAATGAATAAGGAGGAATAACATGTTTAGCGAAAAAGAAAAGAAGAAGATAGATTCCCAGATAAACGGGTTTATCGGGAAGAATGTAACCATTACCGGAAAGCTGGGATTTGAAGGCTCGGTAAGGATAGACGGAAATTTTAACGGAGAGATTGACGCAATAGATGGTATCCTTGTTGTTGGTGAAGGGGCGGCCATAGAGGCAAAGGTAAAGGTTGACACCGCCATTGTAAGCGGGGAATTCAGGGGAGATATAGAAGGGAAAAGCAGGATAGAATTAAGGGCGCCTGCCAAGATGTTTGGAAATATCAAAACAACAAACCTTATTATTGGAGAGGGCGTAATATTTGAAGGGACCTGCGAAATGAGTGAGAAAAGGGGTGGGGTAACAAGTTTCTCAAGGGAAGAAGAGAAGAAAGTGGAGGCGCTGTAAAAGATAATGAGGCTGCCTTTTATAACAGGTCTAATCCTCTTATGTGTGGCTGGTATTAAGGATTTTGCCTCTTCTGCTGAAATGCAGGCAAAGCTGGAAAACCATACTCCTTTCAATGGACATACTACCGGTATATCATTGCAAACTCCTCTACCTGCCCACTTCGTAGACCCCGGGGGGCATGTCATACTTGTAGAAAAATCTACCCAAAAACTATACCTTTATGACAGAGATTATAAAATAGTCAGGGAATTCCATGTCACCACAGGGCAGCGCCCTGGCGATAAAAAGAAAATCGGCGACCTCAGGACACCCGAAGGGGTTTACTTCTTTACGGTTGTAAAAGACGATAGTGAATTGCTCCCTGAATATGGGGTGATGGCACTACCCATAAATTACCCAAACCTTATAGATACGGTTTTACGCAAGGGTGGAAACGGGATATGGCTGCATGCAACAGACCAGCCAACGCGGCCATTAAAACCGTACGACACAAGGGGCTGTGTCGTAGCTGCAAATGAAGATATACTGGAACTCGCAGAATATATAAAACTCCAGATTACACCAGTCGTGATAGTTGAAAAGATTGAGTACGGCACCCTTGAAAAAACAACGGAGATTCGCCGCGAAATACAGAGGTTTACTGAAAAGTGGAAGACGGGATGGGAAGAAAAGGATATAAAAACCTATATAGACAGCTATTCCAAGAGATTCCGCGCCAACGGTATGGATTTTACAGGATGGAAAAAATATAAAGAAAGGCTGAACAGTCAAAATAAAAATATCCATATCTCCATGTCGGACATGAAAATCCTCCGCCATGACAGCAATGTGGTTGTTTCATTTATTCAGCAGTATAAAAATAACAGGCTGACCAGTACCGGAATAAAGAGGCTGTATCTTGCCATGGAAGACGGGGGATGGAAGATAATTGGAGAAGAATGGGCACCCCTCCCCACAGAAGAACCGGCTACTATTGCGAGGAGATATCTTGCCAATGGAAAAGGAACCGGCATGATAAATGTTAAAACTATACCAGAGCAAAGTAGTGAACCAACTGTTAAGCAGGCAAGCATGGATGTCCAAAAAGAAACGGCCCATACCTACCAAACGCCAATCCTGGATATAGAGGATTTTATGTTAAAAAAGGAACAAACTGCGAGTATAAGATTTAAACTGGTAAATAAGACCGGGGAAAGACACAAGATATCAGGGCGGCTCGCTGTCGTTGCAGCAAATGAAGATGAGTTTCGCTATACCGCATACCCTCCTATGAGTCTTGAGCAGGGTATCCCAAAGGATTTTAGAAAGGGTGAATGGTTTTCAATAAGGCGCTTTAAGGTCGTAAGCGCAGCAGTAACAGAAAAGGAAATTAATTCCGTATCAGTGCTGGTGTATTCAAAAGAGGGAGAACTTCTGCTAAACAAGAAGATTCATATACAGTAATGAACCGTACTTTAACAATAATATATTTCAAGGATAATGCAGGAAAGGCGCGCACGTTGGAGTTGCCTCTAAAACGTGTAATGCTATTATTAGGCGGGCTGTCTGTTTTAATACTCCTTTCAATAGCATCTTTAGTTTTTTCCGTCAAATTTTATATTGAAAAAGACAGACTTGCCGCTGAACTTGCCTCCATCAGCATTGAAAAGGAAGCGATGGGAAAACGATTCAAGGATATGGAGGCGAGAATAAGCACCCTGGAAACCACAGCCAGCCAGGCAGAAAAGCCGCAGGTATCTAAGACAGATTCACCTGTGCCACCGGCAACAGAAAAAACAGTTGTCAGTATTGCCTTAAATACCTTTAAGGTTACAAATGAAGACAACCAGATTACTGTAAGCTTCGACCTTATGAATACAAGCGGTAACAATACACTTGTGCAAGGTTATATTTTTATAATCGGAGATTACGGAGAAACCAGTATCAGCGTCCCTGAAGGGGTGGAGATAAAAGACGGCATGCCGGTTGATTTCAAAAAAGGGAACAGGTTTGTCATAAAATGGCAAAAACATGTGGAGCAGACATTCTCATCCTCTGAAAACAACATAATAAAAAGGGTGATTGCGCTTGTATATTCCACAGATGGAGAACTTCTTGTCAAAGAGGAGGTGGTTCTGTAATGAATATTAAAAGGAAAAAGATATGTGCCTTTGGCATATGGCTTTTTTTCATATTTGGCGCAGGTACGGGCC
>Ga0155930_1006_pt1 | contig 10216 bp, 6 predicted proteins | sample RifCSPlowO2_02_FD_107584 | JGI IMG/M metagenome (GOLD analysis project Ga0155930, IMG submission 107584) | Deltaproteobacteria bacterium RIFCSPLOWO2_02_44_9 | reverse complement strand
AAAGAGACTTGAGGCAAGACCTGTTACCACCTCCTGCATAAGATGCAAAGAGGAAGAAGAAGCGCAAGAAAAGCTTAGAAAGGCTCAATAGGTTATGCCAGAACTTAGAAAAGACCCCATACTTGGGAGATGGGTAATCATCTCAACGGAACGGGGCAAAAGGCCTTCAGAATTTATTGTCCACCATCCGCCTACAAAAGATGGTTTCTGCCCATTCTGCCCGGGGAATGAAGATAAAACCCCGCAGGAAATACTGGCATACAGGCCCGATGGTTCAAAACCGAATATGACGGGCTGGACACTGAGGGTGGTTCCGAATAAATACCCTGCCCTGCGCATAGAGGGAGACCTCAACAGGGAGGGTGACGGCGTGTATGACAAGATGAACGGCGTAGGCGCCCATGAGGTAATAATTGAATCCACTGACCATAAAGACATCTTATCCAGCGTATCGGAGAAACAGTTCGAGGACATCCTGTGGGCATACAGAGACAGGATTATAGACCTGAAAAAGGACCCGAGATTCCGCTATATCCTTATATTTAAAAATCACGGCGAGGCCGCTGGCGCCTCTCTTGAACACACCCATTCACAGCTAATAGCCCTGCCTATTATACCTAAAAGGGTTGTAGAGGAACTGGATGGCTCCCTTGAGTATTACAATTATAAGGAGAGGTGCATATTCTGCGATATCATACGTCAGGAGATAATGCAGGGCACCCGCATAATCTCTGAAAACCAGGATTTCATCGCAGTGACACCCTATGCGCCCAAGGCGCCATTTGAGATATGGATACTTCCAAAAAAACATGAGTCTGCGTTTGAGAACTCCCAGAAACACCAGTATGAAAACCTTGCAAAGCTATTCTCAAATACACTGAAAAGGATGGACAAGGTCCTGAACTTCCCGCCATATAACTTCATACTGCATACATCCCCTGTTAAAAACGGGGATAGCCAGCACTATCATTGGCATTTTGAAATAATGCCCACGCTGACCAAGGTTGCAGGCTTTGAATGGGGCTCAGGATTTTATATAAATCCAACCCCCCCGGAAGAAGCTGCAAAATTTCTAAAAGAAGCAAAGGTATAAAAACAGGGATTAGTTCTTTTGTTTTACTAACCCTTAATCCCTAATTTCTAATCCCTAACCACTGTATCTAATATGGGCTATGATATCCTTGCAAAAATTATAGAGTTGACCGATTCCGAAGAGGCCATTGAACAAAGGCTTAAGGATGTGGCAAATCTTCTTGCAGAATCCTTTGCATTTGACCAGTGCGCCTTATATCTATGGGATGACGAAAAACGGGTCTTTAACCTAACAGTAGTAGCTGGAGATGAAGTAGGCTGTAAAAAGGAATACAAGGAAGACGAAGGCCTGGCAGGCTTTACCGCAGCAAAAGGTAAACCTCTATTGGTTGCAAAATCCAATCCCGATAGAGAAACATGGCGCGGTACTGTTGATAAGGGCATAGCAGGTTTTACAACAATTATATGCTGTCCCATAAAAAACAGCCTGCTGTATGGTATGCTCTATCTTAAAAACAAGAAGAAAAAATCCATATCTTCTAAGACAAAAAAGCTTTTCCCTGTAATTGCGATGCAGATCGCTACTGCCATAAAAAATTACCAGTGCATTATCAATCTAAAGGATTTTAATACAAGGATGAAGGATATGCAGGCAAGGCTTGTGCATGCTGAAAAGCTCCTTGCCCTCGGCGAAATGGCTGCAACCCTTGCGCATGAAATAAAAAATCCCCTTATGTCCATAGGCGGATTCGCAAAAAGGCTGCATCAGCAATTAGGACAGGATTCTTCTCACATGATATATGTTGACAGGATTGTAAAAGAGGTTGAAAGGCTCGAAAAACTCATGGAGGGTATAGTCCGTTTTTCAGTAAAAAGCGACTATGAATTTTCGTCTGAAGACATTAACAGGATTACAGAAGAGGCTATTTCATTTTTTGAAGATGATTTAAAGGGAAGCGGCATAAATGTTGTCAAGAGCCTGTCTATTAATATGCCCAGGGTAGAAATTGACCGCCAGCAACTGAAACTGGTCTTCAGCAACCTTCTGGCCAATGCTATACAGGCAATGGAGAATGGCGGAACACTTACAATAAAGACAAGGCATGAAGATAATTGGGTAATAACGGAGATTAATGATACCGGTGGCGGGATTGACCCTGCGATAATAGGCAACATCTTTAATCCATTTTACACCACGAAAGAGAGAGGAACCGGTCTTGGTCTTGCAATAACGCATTCTATTATAACAAACCATAAGGGCCTGATAGAGGTAAATAACAATCTTGGGGTCGGCGTAACTTTTGTGGTAAAACTGCCTGTAGCAATCAAGGAGGATAGAATACTGGAGGTATCTTGAACGGGATGTCCACCATAATATATACCCATTTACAAGGAGGATATTATGAAAGAAAAGATACTGGTTGTAGATGATGAAGAAGGGATAAGGCTTTTATACAAGGAAGAGCTTACAGATGAAGGCCTGGATGTTCATCTTGCAGCATCCGGAGAAGAGGCACTTGCCAAACTGGAGAAGAATAAGTTTGACCTTATAGTCCTTGATATAAAAATGCCGGGCATGGACGGCATAGAGGTGCTCCGGAGGGTAAAGGAAAAATGGAAGAATATTCCTGTAATCCTTAGCACCGCCTACCATCACTATAAGCAGGAATTCGGCACATGGGCGTCTGATGCCTATGTGGTAAAATCATCTGACCTGAAGGAATTAAAGACTACAATAAAGGATATACTTAATACAGGCAGAAAATGATATTGCTTACAGGCGCAACAGGTTTTGTAGGAAGTAACCTGATGAAAGAATTGCTCAAGCAGGGATTGCAGGTAAGGTGCCTTATCAGAAATCCTGACAGGGCAGATGCGCTTAAAAAAACCGGAGCGGAGCTGGTTAAAGGAGATATTACTGACAAAGATTCCATATTGAAGGCCATGGATGACGGCAGGATAACTGCCGCAGCCCACCTTGTGGGCATACTGGCAGAAACAGGCAGGGCAACCTTTAAGACCATCCACACAGAAGGCACACGAAATATGGTGGAGGCCTGCAAGGCAAAGGGCATAAAAAGGTTTATCCATATCAGCGCCCTGGGCACAAGGGCGAATGCAAGGAGCCAGTACCATAAGACAAAATGGGAGGCAGAGGAGATAATCAGGGCTTCCGGCCTTGACTATACAATCTTCAGGCCATCAGTCATCTTTGGCAAAGAAGATAAATTCACCAATCTCTTTGCCGGCATTATTAAGATTTCACCATTTATCATGATTCCTGGAAATGGCCAGAATAAGATGCAGCCTGTGTCTGTAAAAAACCTTGCTTCAGCAATGACAATGGCAATACAAAACTCCAAGCACACAAATAAAACCTATGAGATAGCTGGGCCAGAAAAACTTACATTTGACCATATAATTGATACAATATGCAGGGTAATGGGAAAGACACGGCTCAAGATTCATATTCCCATGCCCCTTATGCGGCCAGGCGCATTAATTGCAGAATGTATCTTCCCAAAGCCACCGATCACCAGAGACCAGCTCTTGATGCTTGAAGAAGACAATATAACTGAGAATAATGCGTTAGAGTCGGTTTTTGGCATTAAGCCGGTGGGGTTTGAGGAAGGAATCAGAGAATATCTAAGTGGTCAGTGAACACTGAAGAGGGGCGGTAGCTCAGTTGGGAGAGCATCTCGTTCGCAACGAGAAGGTCGGCGGTTCGATCCCGCTCCGCTCCACCATTCATACATAAACCTTATCAATAAACTTCCCTTGACAGTATCAAAACTCATTCGCTCACGGCACAGTAAAAAGCTCCAGATGCAAGGCAGAGCAAGGCTTCAAGTGAGGCATACTTAATGTAGTATGTTGAACGAAGGAGCCACAGTGACAACGCAGCAGCTGGACTTTTTACAAAGCCGTCATTTCATAACCATCAACCTGCTCACCACCTCATTCACCCCCCAAACATACCACGCATCATCCTCTGCGGCATTTTTTGCCGGCTCGCTATGCACAATGCCGTTAAGGGTTACTACATAATTTTTGGTTGTAACTTTTATGTTGCTGTGATTCACCAGCTTATCCTTTTCAAAGGCAAGCACCACTGCCTCTGTTATTTCATCATCTGAATCTTCTTCAGGGGGATTGACCTCAAGGCTGTTTATAACATCCGCGCTTCCGGGAACCCACCATGCAAGGACCCCAGCAAGACGTTTATGGCTTAAAGACGGGACAGTCCCTTCCAAATCAACTATCCCATTGTTTACATCCACTTCTATCGTAATATCCCTTATGGTCGGCTCTTCAAGAAAGGCGTCGTATATATGATTTTTTATTTCCTTGTCTCCCATCTCTGTTGCAGGTTTTACCCTCAGTCTGTCAATAACCCCTGATGTGCCTGAAATACCCATTGCAACAAGGAGGGCCTTTTTCTTGTGGCTAATCTTCTCAAGTATACCTTCCATTAAAATAGCATCTCCTTCCATTTTGAGGTGAATCGGGTTTTTTATAGGGTCAATATGGAGCTCTTTTTCCAGCGCCGCCTTTATTGTTTTCAGCGCCTCATTTCCTTGCATGTATCCCTCCCTTTTTAGCATAAGAGAGCCAAAGAGCCATAGTTTTTACTCTGACACCCTGACACTTTGATACTTTGATACCATTTCTTTAACCGTCTTTTCTTCATCGGCCTTTGTTTTTATTTCTCCATCAAGCCTTTTTTCAAGCAATGCATTTAGTATATCACCGTAGGCAGGGCCTTCTGGTATGCCCATTCTTTTCAGGTTATCTCCGTTAAGGATTATCTTGCATCCCCTTAAATGGGTTATAAAATTTGAGATGATCCTTTTGGTATCGTCTGAGCGCGTCTTTGCCATTATATACAGGATATCCTCCATGGGAATAGGCTTCAATAGTTTATAAACCTCGCTGTTTTTCAAGTCCTTTTTCATTTGCATCATATTTAACGCATGACGGGCATATGCCCTGGCCTGAAGCACAGCCGCCCTGTGTTTCCCCACAATAGCGAACCTTTTCCCGAGCTCCATTATGGCTTCGTCATTCAACTGGGAGGAGAGCGCCAGAAAAAGCACCAGCCACCCCTCAACCTTTTCTTCCATATACAGGAGCTTGTGCCATGACAGCACATCCCTTGCCCTTTCCACGAGAAGCATTTCCTCCTTGTCAAGATTGATATCGTGATGGATAAATTTAATCAGGTCAAATTCCTTTATGCGCTCAATTGCACGGAGGAAGTTCTCCTCCTCCATGATAGCCTTAATCTCATTTAAGACCCTCTCGCCGCTTATCCTCCGCAGGATGTCCAGTTTAACCGTATTCTTTATAAGGCTCTGTGTGTGCTTTGCCATCACAAAGCCGTAACGCTGCTCAAACCTGATGGCCCTGAAAACCCTTGTGGGGTCCTCAACAAAACTCAAGTTGTGCAATACCCTGATGGTCTTATCCTTTATATCCTTCTGCGCGCCAAAAAAATCTATCAATTCCCCAAAATTTCTTGGGTTTATGACCACGGCAAGGGTATTGATTGTAAAATCCCTTCTGTACAGGTCAAGTTTCAGGGATGATAACTCGACAGTCGGCAGGGCGCCGGGTCTTTCGTAATACTCAAGCCTTGCAGTTGCTATATCTACCTTGAATTCGCCCGGGAATACGACTACCGCTGTCCCGAATTTCTCATGCCCCCTGACCCTGCATCCGAACCTCTTTCCCAGGGCATTGGCAAAGGCAAGGCCGTCACCTTCCACAACTATGTCAATATCAAGATTTTCATATCTCATAATGAGATCCCTCACAAAACCGCCGACTGCATATGCCCTGCAGCCAAGCTCATCAGCCGCCATCCCGGTATTCCTCAGGATATCCACTATATGCTGCGGCAGCCTCTCTTCCATAAGCCTTGTAACTGTTTTGTGCCTTTTCAGAGGCGCCTCTTCTGCGGAATATGGCTCTATCTTGAGTTCTTCCTGCATGAGCCTTAAAAGGTCTGTGCGGGTTATAATGCCGGCAATCTTTCCGCTCTCTATCACAGGGAGGAGTCTCTGGTGATGCCCTATAATTGCTTCCTGGACCTCTGTTATAGAGGCTAAAGGTGAAACAGTCTCAAATTCCGGAGTCATGTATTCTTTCACAGAGACATCCTTAAGGCCATGGTATATGGCCTTCTCAATCACCTGCCTTGTAATAATACCCAGGGCATTGTTGGCTTTGACTATCGGCGCTGCATTTATTCCGTATCTGACGAGTATATCCTTTGCGTCATTAATGGACGCATCCTCCGGGAGGGTTATGGGAGGGCTGGACATGATATCCCGTGCAAACCTCCTCGGTATAACCTTTTCCTTCAGGACATTTATAAGCCTCTCCTTGGCCTGGATAGGGGTGATATCCTTCAATGTGGCTGATGCAGCAGTGGGATGACCGCCGCCGCCGAGGGTCTGGGCAATCTCACCCACATTTACCTCTTTCAGCCTGCTCCGTGCAATGAGATGGATTCTATCCTCCATACTTATGAGGACAAAGAGACAGTTTATATTTTCAATATCCTTCAGCCTGTGTACGAGGACAGCAAGGTCTCCCATATATTTATCAGCAGACGCCTCGGCAATTACTACCTGAGTGCCGTCAATGGAATATGTGGTTGTTGACTGCAGGAGGTCGTTTAAGAGGGAGACCTGTGCTGCCGTGAGTTCCTTGGTAATCATATCAGATACAAGATTCAGGTCTGCGCCCATGGAAAGCAAAAAGGCCGCTGCCTCATAGTCTTTTACGGTTGTGGAAGAAAAGCTTAAAGAGCCGGTATCTTCATATATGCCAAGCATGAGGACCGTGGCCTCCTCAGGTGTAAGGGGTATGCCCTTTTCCTTGATTATGTGGGTCAGTATGGTGGTTGTGGCGCCGTAGGGATGTGTTAGCTCCACAGAGCCGCGGATGTCGTCCGGAGATTTGGGATGGTGGTCATATATGTGGATGTCGAGCCCGGGCCTGTTTATAATCTCTGCGAATTTCCCAATCCTCGTAGCCTGTCTTATATCAACAAGGATGAGCCTTGTAACTTCATCCATCCTGATATTTTTTACCTTTTCCACATCAAAGAGGTGGAATGTGGACTTTTCAAAGAAATCTCTCAGATTTTTCTCAAGGGAGCCCGGGAAGGTAAGCACAGCGTCAGGGTACAGTTTTTTTGCAGCCAGCATGGATGCGAGGGTATCAAAATCCGCATTTACGTGGGATGTGATGACCTGCATAAAGAAATGCTAACATATACAATCAGGATTGACAAGCTTTTGACCCCCGGGGTCAAAGGCAAGGGGGCTAATGTAAGCTGTAACGTTAAATTTTATTCTTTGCTACTGTTGAAATCTATGCTAAATAATTGGCTATGCCAAACCCGATGAAAGATATTAAAAAAGAGATTGAGGAATTGCGGGATAAGGTAAATTTTCACAACTACCGCTACTATGTGCTGGATAGTCCTGTAATATCGGATGCTGAATACGACAGATTGATGCGCCGTCTTGAAGGGCTTGAGGCAAGATATCCCAATCTTATAACACCTGATTCACCTACCCAGCGTATTGGCGCGAAGCCCCTTGAGGCATTTGGAACAGTCACCCATACCATACCAATGCTTTCCCTGAACAATGCTTTTAGCGCGGAGGAGGCAAAGGAATTTGACGACAGGGTAAAAAAGCTACTGAAGATAAGTCAAGAGTCAGAAGTCAGGGGTCAGGAGATTGAGTATGTTGCAGAACCGAAGATAGACGGTCTTGCCATAGAGCTCGTTTATGAAGACGGCAGATTTACAGCAGGCTCTACAAGGGGCGACGGATACACAGGCGAGGATGTAACACAGAACCTTAAGACAATAAGAAGCATACCGATGAGACTGCAAAAGGAGTCAGGAGTCAGAAGTCAGAAGTCAGAAGGGAAAATATATCCTCTTCCGAAGCGCCTTGAGGTAAGGGGTGAGGCATTTCTGCCGCTCAAGGCCTTTGAAAAACTCAACAGAGAGAGGAAAAAAAACGGAGAACCCCTCTTTGCAAACCCGAGGAATGCGGCTGCAGGTTCGCTGAGGCAATTGGACCCTAAAATAACAGCTTCAAGGCCGCTTGATATATTCTGTTATGGCATAGGCGCAGTTGAAGGGATTAAGTTCAAAACCCATTGGGAAACCCTGGAGGCATTGAAGGCATTCGGCTTAAAAACAAACCCCCTTATAAAAAAATGCACCGGCATTGAGGCTGTCCTGAATTATCATAAAGAGATGGAGAAAAACCGGGACAATCTCCCTTACGAAGTTGACGGGATAGTTATAAAGGTAAACAGCCTTGAATCACAGGAAAGGCTCGGCGTCCTGACAAGAAGCCCCAGATGGGCCTTTGCCTATAAATTCGCGCCAATGCAGGAAACCACGCGGATAAAGGAGATAATTATCGGCGTAGGCAGGACAGGCGCATTGACGCCTGTTGCCATAATGGAGCCCGTAGCAGTGGGTGGCGTTATTATAGAACGAGCAACCCTGCACAATCAGGATGAGGTGGACAGAAAGGATGTGCGGGTGGGCGATACTGTTGTTATCCAGAGGGCAGGTGATGTGATTCCAGAGGTTGTGATGGTCATAAAAGAAAAAAGGCCGCACGGGGTTAGGCCTTTTAAGATACCGGATAAATGCCCTCTGTGCCGCTCAAGGGTTGAAAGGGTGGGAGCCATACACTACTGCACAGGAGGCTTATCATGCCCTGCGCAGGTTAAAGAAACAATAAGGCACTTTGTGTCAAAGAGGGCGCTGGACATTGAAGGGCTGGGTGACAAGCATATTGAGCAGTTTGTGGACGATGGCCTTATAAAGGATGTTTCAGATTTATATCGTCTGAAAAAAGAGGATATTTTAAAACTTGAGAGATGGGCTGATAAATCAGCAGAAAATCTTATTGATGCAATTGAAAAAAGTAAAACGCCGGCGCTTCCAAGGCTTATATACGCCCTTGGCGTAAGGCAGGTGGGTGAGCATATGGCGCATGTATTGGCAGAGGAGTTTGGAGCCCTTGAGGCCATTATAGAGGCAGACAAGGAAAGACTGCTATCTATCCATGATGTAGGGCCTGAAACAGCAGAGAGCATCTTTGACTTTTTCCAGGAACCGCACAATATAAAGGTCATTGAAAAACTAAAAAAGGCAGGTGTTGTATTTCCGCAGATGAAAAGGACTAAAGGCAAGCTATCTGGCAAGACATTTTTATTTACAGGCGCATTGGAATCCTTCTCAAGGGATGAGGCAAAGGAGATTGTGGAAAGGCTCGGCGGCAAAACAGCGCCGAGCATCAGCAAAAAGGTTGATTATGTTGTTGCAGGCACAGAACCCGGCTCAAAATACGATGAGGCAAAAAAACTGGGACTGAAGATAATAAGTGAGGAGGAGTTTAAGGGGATGGTGCATTAAAGCCCTGTTTCCTTCCTCACCTTCTCCATCAATTCTTTAAAATTTTTATCCCCTGAACCCAAAATAAGTTTTATATTTCCTTTACCCTTGCCCAGTCCAAGTTCAACTGCCCTTTTTATCTGCCTCTGTTCCCAGACATCCTTTTCTGTAACCATCTTCCAATTGCCAAAAGATTTTATTATGCCGAGTCCAACAATATCTGCTGCCACACGGTCTCCGCTTGCTATTATGAGGTTTGTATCTGCCGACGTTCCTTCCCACGGCCCGCCCTCTATCATTGAGACAGTTCCGTCAACAATATTCAGGTCAGGACGATAGGCAATGTTAAATTCTGATATAAGTTCCTCCCAATGGCTTGAGTCTATAAGATAGGGTCTTTGTTTCAGATGGGTACATCCGATGAAGTTTTTTAACGTGATGGTGTAGCTTGCAGACCTGTGGGTCTTTATGACAGGCAGGTTTATGATAATGTCCACATTATAAATCCATTCCGTAACATAAGCCTTTTCAATATACAAGGCTCCGGGCAGTTCCACCTCAACCCAGTCGTAATCTTCAAACACAATTACCTCTGCGCCGGCCTCCTCTGCTGCCTTTTTTATCCCGTTTCGTTTCATATTTCTTACAGTGGAAAGAGTGGCAAGGGCGGACATATCGCCAACATAGACCTTCTTTGCCTCTTGTTCATAAAGGATTTCTACTACTGCCTTTACAACCTCA
>Ga0155930_1053_pt1 | contig 10665 bp, 8 predicted proteins | sample RifCSPlowO2_02_FD_107584 | JGI IMG/M metagenome (GOLD analysis project Ga0155930, IMG submission 107584) | Deltaproteobacteria bacterium RIFCSPLOWO2_02_44_9 | reverse complement strand
ATGCTTGGGGACCATGATGTCCCTGACCGTTGTATCGGCAAACTCAAATACGCCGTGGATGAGGGCCTCCTCTGTTTCCTCAAATATGCCTTTCTCCCTTCCTTCCTTCATAAAGTATTTTATCTCCTCTTCTGATATAAAGACGCGCTCCTCAAGGCCCTTGGCGCCAAAGATTTTCAGGACAAGGTTGCTTGATTTTGTCAGGAGCTTTACAAGTATTGAGGCGATTCTTGAGAGGAAATTTATAGGCACTGCAGATAAACAGGCGAGTTCCTCGGCATATCTGAGCGCAAGTGATTTTGGTATCAGTTCTCCGAATACGAGTGTCAAATAGGATATAGCTGCCACCACAATTACAACAGAGATGGGTTCTGCGAATTCACTGATAATTCCTATCTGGACAGACATTAAAAGTGGTTTCAACACCTCTATGGCTGCCACACCGCCGATGACAGATGCAAGGCTGCCTATTATAGTTATGCCTATCTGGACGGTGGCAAGGAACCTGTCCGGGTCATCCTTCAGGCTGTTTACGATACCCGCAGAATGCCGCCCCTTTTTTACAAGCGCTTCTATCTTTGCCCTCCTTGCGGAAATGATGGCTATCTCAGAGCCTGAAAAAAAGCCGTTTGCGAGGATTAGAATCATGATTGCTATAGCCTCAAGCCAAAGGCTTTCTAATGACATAGTGCCTCCTTGTAAATTTAGGATGTGAAATTTGCAGTTTCATGTTGTAAGTCATTTTGGGTCATAAATCACGAATTACCGATAGCATAGCTTATATAATTTTAAAGGGAGATATCAGGCTTCCGGATTTTTTTGCCTTTTCAAAAACTGCAAAAGGATTATCACTGCAAATATCGCTATAAAGATGGCTGTTAATATGTGGCTGCTCTTATTAATAAGAATTACTGCCTGGTCTATGTGTTTGCCGAAGTAATAGCCGAGATACACAAGTAAGGGTATGCTTAACAGGGCGGCAAAGAAATCCATTATAAAAAAATCAAAGACATCCATCTTAAGTGTGCCTGCCGTAAGATATACCCCTGCCCTGATACCTGTAAAAAACCTTGCCATAAAGATGGTCCGTTTCCCGTATTTCCTGAGATATTCCTGCGCCTTTACCATCCTTTTCTTTGTAAATATCCAGTGAAAACGGTGATGATTTACAATACCTGTCCCCCAGCGCCTCCCGATGGAGTATAATGCCATATCTCCGATCATGACCCCTGCAATACCTATAAAGACGGTCTGCGGATAGCGGGTTAATTCCTGATATGCGAGGTATCCTCCGATTGTGAGGGTTATCTCCTCTGGTATGGGCACGCCAAGCCCGCACAGGAAAAGGAGCACGAACAAACCGATATATGTAAAGCTCTCCAGATATTCTGTCAGTATGGATACGCTTTCCACTATACCCCCTGCCTTCGGATTCTTTCCCCATGCTGGGTTTAAATTGCCGGTTTATGCCGTTAAATTATAAAATACTTCCTTACCCAAAAATTGGGCTGCCTCTTCAAGCTCCTCTTCTATGCGCAGCAATTGATTATATTTTGCGATGCGGTCCGTCCTTGACAGGGAGCCTGTCTTTATCTGGCCCGCATTGGTTGCGACAGCTATGTCTGCTATGGTGGTATCCTCGGTTTCTCCGCTCCTATGGGATATTACTGCGGTGTAGCCTGCCATCTTTGCCATTTCTATGGTCTTCATGGTCTCTGTGAGGGTTCCTATCTGGTTTACCTTTATAAGGATGGAGTTGGCAATCCCATCCTTTATTCCTCTTGAAAGCCTCTTTGTGTTTGTCACAAAGAGGTCATCGCCCACAATCTGGACCGATTTTCCGAGTCTTTCAGTAAGCAGTTTCCATCCATCCCAGTCGTTTTCTGACATGCCGTCCTCTATGGATACTACAGGATATGATTTGACAAGCCTTGCGTAATAATCCACCATCTTATCAGGAGGGAGTTTTTTACCTTCCACCTCATATTTCCCGTTCTTATAAAACCCGCTTGACGCAGCATCCAGCGCTATAAGGATATCTGTGCCGGGCTTGTAGCCGGCAGCGTTTATTGCCCCCACGATGATTTCAATAGCCTCTTCATTTACCCTGAGATTTGGCGCAAAGCCTCCTTCATCGCCCACGGCAGTGGAGAGACCTTTCCTTTTCAATATGGCTTTGAGATTGTGGAACACCTCTGCCCCCATCCTGAGCGCGTTGCGGAAATCTTCTGCCCCGACCGGCATAATCATGAACTCCTGCATTTCAAGCCCGCTGTCAGCATGTGCGCCGCCGTTTATAATATTCATCATTGGCACAGGGAGCACCCTTGCGTCTATGCCGCCAAGATACCTGTAAAGGGGAATAGCGAAGGAAGAGGCGGCAGCCTTTGCAACAGCCAAAGATATGCCGAGTATGGCATTTGCCCCAAGTTTTCCCTTATTTTCAGTGCCGTCAAGTTCAATCATTGTCCTGTCTATAAGCGCCTGGTCTGACGCATACATGCCTACTATCTCAGGCCCTATGTAGTCGTTCACATTCATCACTGCCTTTAAAACGCCTTTGCCAAGATATCTTTTCTTGTCGTTGTCCCTTAGCTCTATTGCCTCGTGTTCACCTGTAGACGCCCCTGACGGCACAGCAGCCCTCCCAACAGAACCGTCCTCCAGCACTACTTCCACCTCTATGGTCGGATTGCCCCTTGAGTCAAGTATCTCTCTGGCAATTATGTCAACAACAGTGGTCATTATAGAACCTCCTCGCCAATCTAAATGATTGTATAATTATACTTTCAAAGGCCAAAAAAGCAAGGTAAAAAGTCGTGGGATGCTTAAGCCGATTTGTCCATGTCCTTGACTTTTCTGGCTTACAGGGCTATATTTGACCACAAACTGCCACAAACTGATAGATGATTGATATATAGTGTGCTAAATTCAGCCAAAACCCGTTTGTTCCGGCAAGGTAAGGTTAAGGATGGAAAACATCGGTTCAATACTTGTTGTGGATGATGACCCGCATGCGCTTGACAGCATTTCATTGCTGCTGAAGGAGTATGGATACCATATTACTGCGTGCAGCAATGCTGAAGAAGCGTTTAAAAAGCTGCAGCAGGCGCAGGGGTTTGATATTGTGTTGTCTGACATAAAGATGGAAGGTATTTCAGGAATTGAATTAACCAAAAGAATTCGCGCATTTAACAATGAAATCCCGGTAATTCTCATGACAGGATACCCTGATATGGATAAGGCTGTTGAGGCGGTCAGGATAGGGGCTTTTGATTTTATCATCAAGCCTTATAAGAATGACTATTTAATCAACTCTATAAAAAGGGCGCTTACCTATTACAGATTTATACAAGGGGGGAAGGATTATACACATCATCTGGAAGAGGTAGTAAGAAAAAAGACACAGGACTTAACAGGCGCACTCAATGAGGTTGTGCACCGCCTGACTGTGGTTTCTGAATTCAGGGACACTGATACAGGCGCGCATATAAAAAGGATAGGACTGTATTCAAGCAAGCTGGCCGAGGCATTGGAGATGCCGAGAGATTTTATTGAAGCAATAAAATTCGCAAGTCCTATGCATGATATTGGAAAGGTGGGGATACCTGACAGCATACTCCTTAAACCAGGTATTCTTACTAAAGAAGAGTTTGAGGTTATGAAGACGCATACTACCATAGGGGCGGAGATGCTTTCGGATTCTCCATATTCAGGCTTGCAGATGGCAGCAACCATTGCATTGACCCATCATGAGAAATTGGATGGCAGCGGATACCCCGATGGGTTAAAAGGAGCTGCGATACCCATTGAGAGCAGGATAACTATGATTGCTGATCTTTATGATGCCCTGGTTAGCAGGAGGCCGTATAAGGAACCCTTTACGCATGGGGAGGCTTACAGGATAATAACCGAAGGCGATAAAAGAATATCCCCTGAGCACCTTGACCATGAGGTATTAAAGTCATTTATTAATATTTCCCCTGTATTTGAGAAGATATTTAACGCAAATCAGGATTGACAGTAACCCTTTGTTGTTTTATGGTGAAATCTTTTTCCGCAAACCCTTGAAAAAATCCTTAAGCATTTTTTCACAATCAGCAGCCATTACACCAGCGGCAAGTTTAATCCTGTGGTTTAATCTCCTGTCATTGGATAAGTCATACAGGGTGCCTGCTGCGCCTCCCTTGGGGTCATGACAGCCGAACACAAGCCTCGGGACCCTCGCCTGAATAAGCGCGCCCATGCACATGATGCATGGCTCTAATGTGACATATATGGTGGCGTTTAAAATGCGCCAGCTTCTTAGTTTTATGGAGGCCTTTTTTATGGCTATAATCTCTGCATGGGCTAAAGGGTCTGCTGTTGTCTCTCTCAGGTTATGACCTCTGGCTATAATTTTATTTTCTTTTACAATGACCGCACCTATGGGAACCTCTCCCTTCAGGGCAGCCTTTTTGGCCTCCTTCAGGGCCTCTTTCATGAACCATTCATCTTTTTCCCTGTTGCTGACCACTATCCACTGTTCACTGTTTTCATTGGCGCGCCCAGAGGGATTCGAACCCCCGGCCTACAGATTCGTAGTCTGCCGCTCTATCCAGCTGAGCTATGGGCGCAAAGAATAGACTTAATAATCTTTAACATCTTTAAGACACTGCAGTCAATCCAAAAAGATAACCCAAAAATAGACATTGATTTTTGGGATAAAACCGGGCTGCAGGTGACAGGCAATGGGCGAAAGGTAAAACCTATAGCCCATAGCCTCTTGCCTGTTTTTTCTCCTTTATTTTTATTTTTCTATAAGATATTATCTTGCGGGAATGAATGGTATTTGAATTCAGGCTTATAAAAAAAGATTTGCATACGAGGGCCAGGCTCGGTAAAATCACAACCCGCCATGGTCAGGTCAGCACCCCTGTGTTTATGCCGGTAGGCACGCAGGCAACTGTGAAGGCCATGACACCTGAAGAGCTCAAGGAGATTGGGGTAGAGATAATCCTTAGCAATACATACCATCTCTACCTGAGGCCTGGTCACGAGCTTATAAGGGATATGGGCGGCCTGCACAGGTTCATGCACTGGGACCGGCCCATACTTACGGACAGCGGGGGCTACCAGGTTTTCAGCCACTGCGAACTGCGCCAGATAAAGGATGAAGGGGTATATTTCCAGTCCCATCTGGACGGCTCTAAACACTTCTTGAGCCCTGAAAAGGCTGTGGAGATTCAGGAGTTCCTCGGTGCTGACATTATAATGTGTTTTGACGAATGCACGCCATATCCTGCGACACGGGATTATACCGCAGCCTCCATGGAGCTTACCCACAGATGGGCAAAGAGGTGCAAGGAGGCTTTTGAAAATAGGGTCAAGGGTCAAGGGTCAGGGGTCAGGAAGCAAAGAAATGATAACGCAGAGTTGCTTGCCCCTTGCCCCTTGCCCCTTGCCCCTCTTATCTTCGGCATAGTCCAGGGCGGCATGTTCAATGACCTCAGAAAAGAGAGTGCAGAGGCTATAACTGAGATAGGTTTTGACGGTTATGCCATTGGAGGTCTGAGCGTTGGTGAGGATAAGATGCTTATGTACGAGATGATTGACGCCGCCGCCCCTTTCCTGCCAACGGCTAAACCGAGGTATCTCATGGGCGTCGGCACGCCCGAAGACCTGGTGGAAGCCGTGGCAAGGGGGATTGATATGTTCGACTGCGTTATGCCCACAAGGAATGCCAGGAACGGAACTCTCTTTACAAAGCATGGAAAATTAGGTATAAAAAGTGCCCGGTATGCAAATGACCCAAATCCTGTGGAGGGCGGGTGCGGCTGTTATACATGCAGGAATTACTCAAGGGCATATCTCAGGCATCTTTTTGCTGCAAATGAAATACTTGCAGCACGGCTCGGCACCACCCATAACCTTTATTATTATACGAAGCTTATGGCTGATATAAGGGATGCAATAGAGACGGACAGATTTCAGGAATTTAAGGAAGGCTTTTACAGAATAAGGGAAGAGGGATAAAGAACAATTTCTAATTCCTAATTTCTAATTAAAGGGAGGTATCACAAAGTGTTAAACCTTATAGCAGTTGTACTCGCAGCAACAGTTACCATGAGCGGAGTGGCATGGGCAGAGGATGCGCCGGCAGCAGGGCCCATGGGGCAGTTTTTAAGTTTTGCCCCGCTTGTTATACTTTTTGTAATATTTTATTTTCTTATGATAAGGCCGCAGCAGAAAAAGGCAAAGGACCATAAAGCAATGCTCACGAAGCTGGAAAAGGGGGATGCGGTGGTTACATCAGGCGGTATCCACGGGACAATTACAGGCGTGGCAGAGGATGCTGTTACATTAGAGATAGCAGAAGGCGTGAAGGTAAAGGTGACAAAAGATTTTATAACCTCCAAAAAGGGCAGGGGTTAGGTCATAGAATTTCGGATTTCGGAATTTGGATTTGGGATTTAAAATCTCAATTCCAAAATCATAGTTCTAAAATCAGAACGCGGGGGCTTAAATGTCAAAGAAAATATTATGGCGTTTTATACTGCTTGCTTTTTTCTTTCTCCTTGCCGTCGTGCTTTTTCTCCCATCAACCCCGCTATCAAAGAATCTCCCTTCATGGTGGAGGGATAATATTCCCAAAATAGCGCTGGGGCTTGACCTGCAGGGAGGTATGCACCTCGTGCTTCAGGTGGATACTGAAAAGGCTGTAGAAAACTACCTGCAGAGGATGGGCAAAGGGGTGGAATCGTTGTTAAGGGATAAAGGTGTTTCATTTTCAGGGGTAAAGACTGCCGGTTTAAATATTTCAATCTCTTATCCAGGTGCAGATGCGAAGCCGGCGCTGGTAAAGGCCATGGAAAACAATTATCCCCTCTTTAAAAAGGTATCTGAGAATGAAAATGATATTACCTACACCTTTACAGACAGCGAGGCAAAAAGGATAAAGGAATGGAGCACTTCACAGGCCATTGAGACCATAAGGAACAGGGTGGATAAATTCGGGGTGGCAGAGCCTCTCATACATGCGCAGGGTAAAGATGAGATTGTAATCCAGCTTCCCGGCCTGAAGGACCCTGACAGGGCAATAGCCCTTATAGGCAAGACCGCTGTGCTGGAATTCAAGATGGTGGATGAGAAGGGAGATTTGAAAAATGCCCTGGACGGCCAGGTTCCCGAAGGGGACGAACTTGTATATGAGAGATTCACAAACAGGGAGACAGGAGAGGTAAGGCAGACCCCTTACCTTTTAAGAAAGCAGGCTGTGCTTGGAGGCGACCTTCTAACGGATGCCAGGGTTGCCATAGACTCGCAGTTTAACGAGCCATATGTTTCACTCACATTTGACAGTGTCGGCGCAAGGCTCTTTGAGGAAATCACAGAACAGAATGTGAACAAAAGGATGGCAATCATCCTTGACGGGAATGTCTATTCAGCCCCGGTCATAAGAGAGAAGATAAGCGGCGGCAGGGCGCAGATTTCAGGCAGTTTTACATACGAGACAGCCACAGACCTGGCAATTGTCCTCAGGGCCGGCGCACTTCCTGCACCGGTCAATATCATCCAGAATGTGACTGTAGGCCCTTCCCTCGGAGAAGATTCTATCAAGGCAGGTGTCAATGCAGCTATAATGGGAGGTCTGTTTGTCCTCGGCTTTATGCTATTTTATTACAGACTCTCCGGCCTTATAGCAGATTTTGCAATGATGCTGAATATTATCATGCTCCTCGGCGCCATGGCATGGTTCAGTGCAACCCTCACACTGCCGGGTATTGCCGGTATTATATTAACCATCGGCATGGGGGTGGACTCCAATGTCCTGATATTTGAAAGGATAAAGGAAGAGCTCAGGACAGGGCGGACAGTGAGGTCAGCCATTGATGCGGGATATGAAAGGGCATTGTGGACCGTAATAGATTCCCATGTGACAACATTGATTACCGCTGCTGTGTTATTTCAGTTCGGAAGCGGTCCAGTAAAGGGTTTTGCAGTTTCATTGAGCATCGGCATACTCATAAACCTGTTTACAGCCCTTGTTGGGACCAGGATGGTCTTTGACCTTACGACTCAAAGCAGAAGGCTTGAGAGGCTGAGCATATAAAAACAGGTTGAGGTTGAGAGGAAAAGCAGGTTGCGGCCTTCCTTAACCTGTCTTGCCCTCAACCTTAACCTGTATTGTGAAGGGGGTTTTTTAATAAATGGACATCTTAAGGGATACAAAGATAGATTTCATCGGGAAGAGGTATTATGCCTTTGTGTTTTCAGCAATATTGTCTCTGCTCGGTATTATCGCAACCATACTGATACCAATGGGCAAGGCAAACCTCGGCATTGATTTTACAGGAGGTGTGGCAGTACAGTTCAAGTTCGAGAAGTCCTTTGCCATTGAAGATGCAAGAAAGTTGCTGGAGAATGAGGGTTTCAAGGATGCTGAGATCCAGCAGTTTGCAGAGGGCAACCGCCTCCTTATAAGGCTTAAAAAGGCCGAAGGCGAGTTAAAGGCAGCATCTGACAAGCTGACAGAAATCTTTACAACGGGATTTGCCGGCAATAGATTTGCCATAGAATCAACCACCGCTGTTGGGCCGACCGTTGGTCAAAAACTCCAGAAAGATGCCCTGTGGGCAGTGGCTATATCGCTGCTGGGCATACTGCTTTATGTTGCATGGAGGTTTGAGCTTATATTCGGCATTGCCGCGGTGATTGCCACATTTCACGATATCCTGGCGGTGCTGGGGATATTTTATGTGCTGAATAAGGAGATAAACCTCCTCATAATCACAGCCCTCCTCACACTTGCCGGTTACTCCCTCACTGATACAGTTGTCGTCTTTGACAGGATAAGGGAGAACCTCAGAAAGAGAGGCAAAGAGGTCCTTGAAGGCCTCATCAACAGGAGCATAAACGAGGTTCTAAGAAGGACGTTGGTTACCTCCGGCACAACCCTGCTGGTGCTTATGGCGCTTCTTATCGCAGGCGGAGAGGTAATACACGACTTTTCCCTTGCCTTATTCTTAGGCGTGCTTGTCGGCACATACTCATCCATATTTGTTGCAAGCCCGCTGCTGCTTATATGGAAAGGCAGAAGGGGAAAATTGATAAGGTAGAGACAGGACAATGCTTTGCCGTTTTCCTTTAAATCCTCTCTTTTTAAGGCCATGTTTCCTGTCTCATCACCCCTTATTTGACCATGATAGCAAAGAGTGTTACTATCAGGCCATTCACCGGATAATTTCTGTGAATGGCCTGTTTTTATGTTCCAAAACCAGACGGGTAATTAATTGATTGGAGGAGACAAGGCGATTATACCTCAGGGCGGGTGAGACAGTCATTCATCTGAGGCATCCTGAGTGGGGTGTTGGAGAGGTGCGGGAAGAGATAAATTCCACGATACCAGGCGGGATAAGTATGGTTAAGATTAGCTTTAGTGACGGCAAGAGGCGGGTATTTAATAACGATATGGACAGTGAATTTTGCTGCTATTACGGCGGCGTGAGGAGGCATGGATAGTTTGCCGATATGTCTCTTTTAGAAAACAATAAAAGAACTGCGCATCCCCTGAGGTTACTCCTTGTAACCTCAGCCTCTGTATTTATTGCCGAGGCGGTGGTCATGCTTATCCTCGGCTACCTGCCGGGCTTGTCTCTTTATTCAGAGGCGCTCCTTGACGCCTTTTTGCTTTCCCTGCTTGCATTTCCGCTCTTATATCTCTTTTTATTCAGGCCCATGCTGAAATATACGGAGAGGCAGAGGGGGGCAGAACATGCCATGCGGAAATCAGGCACAGAACTGGAGAAAAAGGTCGTGGAGCTTGAGGCAGCGCAGCAGGCGCTTCGCGATTCAGAGGAGCAGTACAGGCTTCTCTTTGACAGAAACCCAAACCCCATGTGGATTTACGACCTTGAAACCCTCTCCTTTTTGCTTGTGAATAATGCTGCTGTCATACAGTACGGATACTCAAAGGAAGAGTTTCTTTCCATGACAATCAAGGACATCAGTCCCAGGGAAGATGTCCCCGCATTACTCGACAATATTTCAAAGGTAACGGATGGGATTGATAACGCAGGTATGTGGAGGCATTTAAGAAAGGACGGGGCGCTGGTTTTTGTTGACATAATTTCCCAAACTTTAACCTTCATGGGGAGACGGGCCGAGATTGTGGTGGCATACGATATTACCAAACGGATACAGGCTGAAGCAGAGCTGTATAAAACCAAAAATCAACTGGAAGACCTGGTGGCAGAACGTACCAGCGAACTCCAGAAGGTCAACCTTGAGCTTATAACATACACAGAAACGCTTGAAAAAAAGAATAAAGAGGCAGAACTCCTCAGCCAGATGGCCGGCCTTCAACAGATATGCAACACGTCTGAAGAGGCTTATGCTGTTGTCAGAAAATTTGCTTCACAGCTTTTCTCCGACGATTCAGGAGAGCTGTTGATTGTAAATCAGACAAATATCCTTGGAACTGTCGTATCGTGGGGCGAGGTCCCATCTGTCCATGATATACTCTCCTCCGAGGATTGCTGGGCTTTAAGGAAAGGCCAGATACATATATCCAACAAAGAGGCTCTTGACCTGAGGTGCGGGCATATAAAGCCTGACACAGGAATACATATCTGTATCCCAATGGTGGTGCAGGGGTCAGCCCTTGGGGTATTTCATTTGATTGTC
>Ga0155930_1004_pt1 | contig 11516 bp, 10 predicted proteins | sample RifCSPlowO2_02_FD_107584 | JGI IMG/M metagenome (GOLD analysis project Ga0155930, IMG submission 107584) | Deltaproteobacteria bacterium RIFCSPLOWO2_02_44_9 | reverse complement strand
AGGGCGGACTTTCTTAATTCACAATACGTAACAGAGCTATTTCTTGGCAGCCTCTTCTTTTTTCGCAGCCTCTGTAAGTTCGCCCACAAACATATTAAGGTCTGTTGAGTGCATTGCGCATGCCATTGAAATAGGTTCGCCGCCGAAAGCAGGGCATGTAAAGCATCCTGAGCCAAAGTGTCTTGTAAATACCTCTTTAGTAGATGGCCACCTCGTGGTTACTTCACCTGTGGTCATATCGCCTGTGATATTGAGATTGTTGCCTGACATATTGTCCTCCCTTGTGCTGTTTATATTGTTTTTGATTTAAATATAATCAATCTGCTTGCTATAGTATATGATTTTCATCATAAAAAAAGCAAGCCCTATCCTGTTTTTTAACAGCTTTTGCATCCGCACTCAGCCTTCATAGGGCATGTATCACATTTTAACCTCTTGCAGTAATCCTTCCCCAATCTGACCAGTGCCGCCTCAAAGTCGCGGAAGTCATAACCTCTAACCCTGTGCAGCGACCAGATTTGCTCAAGGGTAGTTAAGGGGTCTTGCCTTGGTTTTATAAGCCCTAAATGTCTGGCAGCTAACTTCACCAGTTCAGATAGCTCTGGCCTTGCCTTTGGCCATACAGTGCGAAGCTCCCTCAGGAATATATTTACAGTTACATCACCTATGCCCCTGCCCAGACCCTTCAGAAGTTCTTCAAGTTCCTTTTCATCTTTTGCCTCTTTGTAAAGCCTGTTTAAGTCACCGCCATAATGTTCTTTAAGGTTCTTCATTATCCCCAGAAGCTTTGTTGCCGTAGAAAAGTCATATCTTACATATCCTCCGTCATCCAGTATGCTTACAAGGCCGTCCCATCCGGTCTGGAGGATTTTCCCCGGAGTTATAACATTGCACCTTTCAAACTCCTTGTATGTATTAATTGCAATATTCGTCCCAATCCTTGCGCCAAAGAGCTTTGATGCCAGGAACCATTTGAATATTTCCGTGGAATTCCCTTTTGACAGGTCAATCCCCAGTTCTCTTGAAAATCTTCCGCCAATACTGTTAATGAGCTTTTTAATCATTTTTTTCATACTTGATATATTGCAGAATTATATCATGTATGCTATATATTAAAAAATATGAAGCCCAAAAAGATAAAAGAGGGCGTGCTCTGGGTTGGTGCAGTGGACTGGGACAGGAGGCTGTTTGACGCCCTTATACCATTGCCGGACGGGACAAGTTATAATGCCTATCTTATTTGCGGCACGGAAAAGACCGCATTGCTGGACACAGTTGACCCAAGCATGATTGCTGTCCTTATGTCCCATCTGGAAGATGTAAAAAGTATAGATTTTATTGTTTCTCATCATGCTGAACAGGATCACTCAGGGGCATTGCCGATTGTTCTGGATAAATATAAAAATGCAAAGGTTGTAACCTCTCCTAAAGGCAAGCCTATGCTTATTGAGCACCTGCATATCCCGGATGACAGGATTATAACCGTCAATGATGGAGAGACGTTATCACTTGGCAATAAAACCCTGGAATTCATCCATGCACCATGGGTTCACTGGCCCGAAACCATGTTTACCTATCTCAGGGAAGATAAGATACTTTTTACCTGCGACCTCTTCGGTTCTCACCTTGCCGCCTCCGATATTTTTTATCATGAGTACTGGAAGGTTTGTGAGGCTTCTAAGAGGTACTATGCAGAGGTGATGATGCCGTTTCGGACTACGATCCAAAAGCATCTGGAGAAGATAAAAAAATATGAGGTTAGCATGATTGCGCCGAGCCACGGCCCTGTACATAAAGATCCCAAATGCATTGTAGGATCGCATCAGGAATGGGTTTCTGATAATGTTGGCAACACAGTGGTTATACCATATGTGACCATGCATGGAAGCACACAGGTGATGGTAGACTATCTGGCAGAGATACTTTCAGATAATGGAGTACAAGTGGAAAAATTCAATCTATCTGTGGCCGATACAGGCAAATTTGTCATGGCACTGGTAGATGCCGCAACCCTTGTTATAGCTTCGCCCACGGTTCTTAGCGGCGCTCATCCGGTGGTTGTATCCGCTGTATTTCTGACAAATGCCCTGAAACCAAAATTAAAATTTGCATCTATTATTGGTTCTTATGGGTGGGGCGGAAGGATGGTTGAGCAGATTACCGGAATGCTTTCTGGTTTAAAGGTGGAAATACTGGCGCCTGTGGTTGTAAAGGGGCAGCCTGTTAAAAAAGACTTTGAGGCATTGGAGATTCTGGCATCTGAAATTACGAATAAACACAAAGAGAACAAAATTTATCGGATTTAGTTGTTTTGCTTTCTCCAATCACGCATCCCTGTATTCTTCGTAAATTCTTTCAAATTCCGTGAGGTTATCCTTAAATGCCTCAAGCACCCTTGGGTCATAATGGGCCGGCGCGTATAGCCGTTCTCGTTTATTGACCTTTATTTCTCTTCTATGGTAAATTTTGCATATACGAAAGGCTGTTTGCGTTCAGGTGCAGGCTTGTAGTGATGCTGTTTTCAGTAATCTCAGTATCATCTGTGAAATTCATATGCTATCCGGTCAGGTATTATGCAGAATAGATTAAGAGAGATACCATCAGTCGATGAGATTTTAAGGAGAGAGGACATAAGACAATATATCAGTTCCTATTCAAGGGGTTTTGTTACCCATTCGGTCAGGCATGTCCTGGGTAATATGAGAAGAGACATTATCTCCGGCCGCAAAGTCGATATTTCCAAGGATAATATACAGGCATTGATAAACAAATACATCAGGGATATGTTGGAACCCTCTTTAAAGAAGATAGTCAATGCATCAGGGGTGATACTTCATACAAATCTCGGGAGGGCGGTATTGTCTGATGAGGCGGTTGAGGCCATTAAGGTTTCTGCTGCCTATCCTGTAAACCTCGAACTTGACATAGAAGGGGGCAAACGTGGTGACAGAGACAGCCATGTAGAAGGTTTAATATGTTTTCTTACCGGGGCAGAGGCAGCTACAGTGGTAAACAACAATGCGGCAGCGGTTCTGCTGGCGTTGAATACACTTGGCGAAGGGAGGGAGGTCATTATCTCCAGGGGTGAGCTTGTAGAGATAGGAGGCTCTTTCAGAATCCCGGAGGTAATTCAAAAAAGCGGGTGCAGGCTGATAGAGGTAGGCACAACAAACAGAACCCATCCAGCAGACTATGCAGCTGCTATAAACCCGGATACAGCCGTACTTTTGAAGGCGCATACAAGCAACTATAAAGTAATAGGTTTCACATCAAGTGTTTCCCTCAGGGACCTGGCAATAATAGGGAAACAGCATAAGATTCCTGTAGTTGAGGACCTGGGCAGTGGTTCAATAATGGATTTATCTGTATTCGGCCTTCCCGGAGAACCAGTGGTTAAAGATAGTGTGGAGGCCGGGGCAGATGTGGTTACCTTCAGCGGGGATAAACTCCTTGGCGGGCCTCAGGCAGGTATAATTGTCGGGAGGCATGAATTTATACAGAGAATAAATAAAAACCCCCTGAAGAGGGCGCTCAGGGTTGATAAACTTACTATTGCTGCACTGGAGGCGACGTTCAGACTTTATCTCAATTCAGATACATTAAAAAGACGTCTTCCGGTTCTGAAATTTTTGCTGAGGCCGCTCTCCGACATAGAGATAATCGCAAAAGAGGCCTCAGGGCTTATTAGAGAAAGGCTCGGCAAAGATTATACTGTAGAGGTTGAAGACAGCGAAAGCCAGATAGGGAGCGGTTCATTACCGGAAGAGGTGATCCCCACCAAAGTCATTTCCATCGTTCATAAAAAATTGCCGCCGGAGGACATATTTGAGATGTTTTTAAAGACCAATCCGCCTGTCCTGGGGAGGGTGCATAAAGGGCGGTTCTTACTGGATATGAGGATGGTGGAAAAGGCCGGGGATTTATTTGCAGGTTATTAGGGAATCAGAGGAAATTTGGCAAGGGAACGGGCTGGAATGGCCAGCAATCTTCCAAAAAAGCCTTTACATAAAAATATTGCTGTGTTAAATATTAGCAACTTTAAAAGGTAATGCCCTTAAAGCCGGAGAATTAGTATGAGTCTGGTAGGAAATTTAGAAGACCTTGGGCTCGGTGATATCTTCCAGATCATTTTTTTGAGCCGCAGGTCAGGTGTCCTTGCCATCAGGGGTAAGGTTGTGGAGGGGAAGATATATTTTAAAGACGGTATGGTAATTGCTGCCCATTCAACAGCTATTCCGCCAAGCAACCTGGAACTACTGGTGCAAAATGGACTGCTGACCGCGGAACAATCTCAGATAATATCCTCTGAATTCCAGGCCGGAGAAGATATATATTCTGTATTAAACAAGAGATTCCAGGTCCCTCTTGACATGGCAAAAAAGATAGTCAGCGATAATGTGCAGGACACTGTCTTCGGCCTCTTTATAGAGGAAGGAAATTTTGATTTTGAGCTTAAAGATATAAATGAAGAGATTAAAGTTAAACACCTATCAATGCTCATTACAGAGGCGGGCCTTAATCCGCAGTTTCTGGCAATGGAGGGGTCGCGCCTCCTGGATGAGTCCAGGGCAAGGGCTGCTGTATCTCCCCCATCCCCACCGCCTCCGCCTCAAAAGATAGAACCTCCTCCGCCGCAGGTTTTCCAGCAAGTTATGGAAACCCAGGTGGCAGTAAAACCGCCGCAGGAAACAGAAGAAACACCCCTGAAAGAAGCTATGGAACCGCAGCCCGCTGATGAAGGTTTCATTCCGCACAGCATATGGACAGAAGCAGGTATCACAGAAGAATCCCATGTGGAACCCGTTATATCCAGCCCCGGCCTGACACTCCTTAAATCCATGATATTTGAACTGCAGAACCCCCATTCTTCAAGCGAGATAACCCTTTTGGTCTTGAGATTTGCCAGTGAACTTATGAACAGGGCTGTGCTCTTCATTGTAAAGAGAGATATGGTGGAAGGATTGGGGCAGTTCGGGGTTATTCTTAAAGAAGGGGATCCAAATCGCCGCATAAAGGGTATTAAGATTCAGTTAAAGGAGCAGTCAGTCTTTAAAGAGGTAATTGAACAGAGGATGAGTGTAAAGAAGGGGTTGGAATCCCTTCCTGTGCACGAATATCTTATCAAGGAACTGGGGGGATTCAAACCTTCAGAGGTATTTCTTGCCCCCCTTGTAGTCACCGGCAGGGTTGCAGCATTACTATACGGAGATAATGTGCCTGAGGAAAAACCGATAGGTGATACAGAGAGCCTGGAAATATTCCTTGCCCAGGCCGGCATTGCCATGGAGAGGGCATTGCTGGAAAGGAAACTCAGCACAATGCGAAAGGAGTAGCCGTTGCCATCAAAGATACTTGTTGTTGAGGATTCGCCAACTACCCGCGCAATGATAATATCCGCCATAGAGGAGGTTGCTGGCGGGCTGGAGATTCTTGAATCAAAGAACGGTTTTGAGGCTCTGAAATTGCTCCCACAACATTCCTTTGACCTAATCATCACGGATATAAATATGCCTGATATAAACGGGCTTGAGCTGGTTAGTTTTGTGAAGCGGAACCAGGCTTACAGGCATATCCCTCTGATTATCATTACTACAGAGGGCAGCGAAAGGGACAGGGAGAAAGGGATTTCACTCGGGGCCAATGAATATCTGGTAAAACCGTTTAATCCAGAGATGCTTCAGAATGTGGTAAAAAAATATATAAAAATAAAAAAGGGATAAGATTTTGTCGCGTAATTGAGAAATACAGTCGCGGGGGTTAATTATGACGGAATTTAAAGACATTAATGAATTCTTGGCAGAGGCAGAGGAGATTATCAGCGAATTAAGCAACACACTCTCAAAGCTCAGCGATGGCATCAATGCCGGAAGGGTTGACCCGGATATCCTCAACAGTATCTTCCGTTCCGCGCATACTCTTAAAGGCATATCAGGCATGTTTGGTTTTGCGGATATGGCAACACTTACCCACAAAATGGAGGATATACTTGATTCGGTGAGAATGGGCAGGCTCCCGGTTAATCATGATATTGTAAACATCATGTTCGAGGCTGTTGACTTGATAAATGAGATGATTGTGGCTAAGGGAAAAGGCGAAGAGGTCGGACATGATAAGGTTGATGCCATTATTGTGAGGCTTAACAGGATTGGAGAGTCCCCGTCTTCACTTTCCGTTGTATCCACATATTCTGAGGATGCTGATATAGACAAGGGTATTCTCGGCGTGCTCACCGAATACGAGGAGCACAGACTGCAGCAGAATATGAAGGCGGGAAACACCATATTCCTGGCAGGTGTGGAATTCTCCATCGCTGCCTTTGATGACGGGCTGGTTGAGCTTACAGACTTCCTGAAATCTGTTGGCGAGGTTATAGCGACCCTTCCTTCCACCGGTGATAGCAAGGATACGTTGCATTTTGATATCCTGTTCGGCACCCAGAAGGATGCGGCTTATATTGAAGAGATGCTCAAGGGGCGCAACCTCACTGTGAGAAGGGTAAAAGGACTTTCTGTGCCGGCTCCGCAGGCGGAGAGCGCCAGGGATATAACGGACAGTCAGTTATCTCTGGAGGCGAGGACAGAGGAGACCACCCTGCGGAGCATGAGTAACACCGTACGTGTGGATATCCGGAGGCTTGACAATATAATGAACACTGTTGGCGAACTGTCGCAGTTAAAGGCATCAATCTCCCAGATTGCGGACAAATTAAGGCTTGAGATGGGCTTTAAAGGGCTTGCGATTGAACTTTCCAAGATCGACAAGAATTTGGAGAAGAGGTTGAAGGAGCTTCAGGATAATATGATAGAGGTCAGGATGGTGCCGGTAAATCAACTTTTTGACAAGCTTATGAGGGCTATAAGGAAACTTTCCAGAGAGATTGGCAAGGAGGTAGAGCTTATTACATCGGGCGGGGATACGGAACTGGATAAATTGATAATAGAGGACCTGGCAGACCCGCTTATGCATATAATCAGAAATGCGATTGACCACGGCATAGAAACTCCTGCTGAAAGGGAGAAGGCAGGTAAGGCAAGGACCGGCGCAATAGTGCTCAAGGCATACCAGAAAGGAAATCATGTGGCGATTGAGGTTGAGGATGACGGCGCGGGTATGAATATGGAGGTTATAAGAAAGAAGGCGGTTGACAGGATGCTCGTGGATGAGGCTGCCTCCCATGTCCTTAGCAAGGAAGAGGTGCTTGAGTTCATATTTCTTCCAGGTTTTTCAACTAAAAAGGAAGTCAGTGAAGTCTCAGGAAGAGGGGTTGGCATGGATGTGGTGAAGAAAAATATATCCCGTATAAGCGGGGCTATTGATATAGATACTGAACAAGGTATGGGGACAAGAATTATACTAACACTTCCCATTACCCTGGCTATAATTCAGGCATTGATAATAACCGCAGGCGCCAGGAAATATGCGATACCGTCAGGCAGTGTTCTGGAGATACTGAATATCCGCCAGGATGATATAAAGACCATGGAAAGGAAGGAAGTTGTTTATCTAAGGGACAGGACTATTCCGGTTCTGAGGCTGGAACAGTTTTTCTACCGGGGGACAGCGGCCAGACAGGAGGGAGAGATGTACGGCGTAGTTGTTGGTCTTGCAGAGTCCCTCCTGTGTATCCTGGTTGACAGCATCGTTGAGCAGCAGGATATAGTTATAAAATCTCTGGGTAAGCTGTTGAAGGTTACAGGTATTGCTGGCGCGACAGATATAGGCGACATGGGGACGTTTCTGGTTGTGGATGTTGCCGGCATTGTAACCGCAGCCACCAGAGGGGCAGGTAAAAGGGCAGCGTAGGTAATGATATGGATAAAATAAGACCTATTTCAGAAGAAGATAAGATTAAACAACAGGGAACGGCCGCTATCAAGCCTGTATCCAGCGGCTCTATAGCCCCTGCCGATGAGGCCTACAGGCGAGACCTTGCGGTTGAGGAGAAGGAAGATGAATTGCTCCAGTTTATATCATTTGTTGCGGATAAAGAAGAATATGCCCTGGGGATAGGCGAAATAACAGAGGCAGTCAAGATGAAGGAGATAACTGAAGTGCCCAATGCCCCATTTTTTATAGCAGGTATAATCTCATTGCGGGGTGAGATAATACCCGTGATGAGCCTTCAAAAGCGCCTCGGTTTGAAGGAAAGCGATATAAGCCAGGACACACGTATAGTCATAACCTCTTTTGAGGATATGAAAATGGGTTTAATAGTTGACAGTATAAGAGGTGTTTTGAGGGTCCATCCCGCCGAGATAGAAACCACGCCTCCCATTCAGGGAGAAGCGGCTGTTGAGTTTATAAAAGGGGTTGTTCACAATAAGGGGAGGCTTATTATGCTGTTGAGCCTGTCCCTGCTTTTTGAGAAGGATTTGGTACAGAGGGAATCATAGACAGGACTGGTAAAATGAAAAAAAAGATTACACAGACAGCAGATGTTTCAGACAATATTCAGCTTATCTGTTTTAAATTGGGGGCAGAGGAGTATGGCTTCGATATAATGCAGATAAAAGAGATTATGCGGTATCAGAAGATTACACCCATACCAAAGGCTGCTTCTTTTATTGAAGGTGTAATAAATTTAAGGGGCATGGTCATACCAGTCATTGATTTGAGAAAAAGGTTTGAACTCCCTGTGGATGTTAACATTAAATGCCGGATTATTATTGCCCAGGTGGAGACAAAGATTGTTGGACTTATTATTGATGACGTCACTGACATTGTCATGCTTCCAAAAACCAGCATACTGCCATCTCCCAAAACGGTAAAGGGGGTAGAGGTTGAATATCTGGACGGCATGGCAGACATGGAAAGGGGGCTTTTGCTTGTCCTGAACCTCAACAGGCTGCTCACTGCAGAGGAAAAGGGCGCCATTGATGAGTCCCTTGAGAGAGGCAAGAAATAAAGAGAGCGGCAGAAGGCCGGCGGCTGATGAGAAGTATGCATAGTTGTTGTGCCCCCGCCCCCAGGACAAAAAAATCTCAGAACAGATAATGCGTTTAAAGTCTGATGCAACAGATGTCTGCAAGACAGGGAGGAGCCTGTGAGGATTCAGTCCCTTAGGACGAAATTCTATATCGGTCTGTTGTTGCTTCTATCCATTATTGGCACAGGGACATACATTGGATATAGAAATCTAAAAGAGATGAACGGGTTTTTGCAGCTGATGTATAATGAAAAATATGCAAATTCCATGCTGGCGGCAAACCTGAAAGCAAGAATAAATGAGGTCAGGGCTGTTCTTGTGGCTATGACAGGTGAAACGGATAAGATTAAAATAGACAGATACCATGAGACAATAAAGGAGATAAGCAGCCTTATAGACCGTGATTTCTTAGAGTGGATTAGCCAGGATAGAGGCGCTGAGATTATTGCAACGGTCAGTGAGCTTAAATCCACATGGGAAGCCTTCAGGAATACGAGGGATACGCAGATTATACCTTTTATTTACGAGGGGAGGATGCAGGAGGCAAAAGAACTGGCCCTCGGGATTCAGGCGGAACGATACAAGAAGATGGTCACTTTATCAACTGAACTTATAAAGGTTCAGGAGGCAGGTGCAAAGGGATTGCTGGAGACGGCCCGGAGAGATTTTCGCAGGCTTGTTATAACATCCACAGCTTTGGCGCTGTTTACAGTAATCGGTTATCTGGCAGTTTCCTGGTATTTCATGAGAACGGATTTTATAGCGCCATTGTCCAGACTTGCTGATTATGCAAGACTTATAGCAGAGGGCGATATCTCAAAGGAGACGGGGATTACGGTCAAAAATGAGATAGGAGACCTAACTAATGCCATGAATGATGCCGTAAAAGGGTTCAGGGATATTATTCTCAAGACCAAAGGACTTTCTGCTAACGTAGCCGCTGCGGTAAAAAAGATAGAGGAAAGCGCCCACAGCACAAGGGCAGGTTCTGAACAGCAGAGCCAGACTATGAGGGATATTTCATTGTCAACGGAAAGGCTCAATATGATGGCAACGAATGCCGCCGAGGATATGGATCATTTATTCAGGATGTCAGAAGGCACATCATCCTCCCTGCTTGAGATGGCTGCATCCATTGAAGAGGTTGATGGGAATGTGGGCGACCTCACGGTCACCGTTGGAGATGTTTCCAGTTCTATAGAAGAGATTGCAAATCTTCTCAAAGAGGTAGCGAGCGGGGTTGACAATATTTCCAAAGGGGCAGATGAGACTGCCTCATCGCTCATTGAGATAGACGCATCTGCAATGGAGATAGAAAGGAATACGAAGGAGAGTGCGGAGCTTTCCCATGAAGTTGCAAGGGAAGGGGAACGTGGGGTCAAGGCAATGGAACTTACGCATAATGGTATGGAGAAGGTAAAGGACTCCATGAGCGCCCTTGCGGTAGTTATAGATGAACTCGGCCAGAGGTCAAAGGAGATTGGGAAGATATTGAATGTGATTGATGATGTGGCAGTGGAGACTAATCTCCTTGCATTGAATGCAGCTATCCTTGCAGCCCAGGCAGGGGAGCATGGGAAGAGTTTCGGCGTTGTTGCGGATGAGATAAGGGAGCTGTCGGAAAGGACTGCTGTTTCAACAAACGAGATTACTTCCATTGTATCAGGGATTCAGGGTCAGATAAAAAGGGCTGTTGTATCAGCCGAGGAGGGGATGTCAAAGGTCATTGAGGGAGAAAAACTTTCCACAGAGACGATCGCAATACTCATGGTGATAATGGAAAGATTTAAGACATTCCAGAACATGAGCCTCAAGATCGCGGAGGCCACAAAAGAGCAGGCAAGCGGCAGCAAGCGGGTAACGCAGAACCTTGAGGCTATTACACATACCATTCACCAGATGGCCAGGGCAACGCAGGAGCAGTATCAGGGGAGCACACAGATAGTAAAGTCTGTTGAAAGGATGAGGAACCTCGTATCACACATAAAGAAGGCCACTGCCGAACAGGCAAAGGGGAGCAAGGTTATTGCATCAAATACAGAAGATGTGATGAAATTTGCAAAAGAACTCGATGCCCTCTCTTCCGACCTCGGAAATGAGGAACAGAAGATAGCTCAAGCTGTTGAGATGACAGCAGCTATTGCAAAAGCCGGGTTTGAGAACGCCACGAAGCTGGACGAAGTAGTTGGGTTTCTCAAAAACGAGATAGATGCATTAAAACGCGGATTAGACAGCTTCAGGCTTGTGTAGCGAGGTGAGAATGGATATTCAGTGCCCGGGGTGCGGTTCTTTAAATGCATTTAATACCGATGAAATAACACAATCCGGCAAAAGGATAGAATGTAATAACTGCAAATTGCCATTTCTTATAAGGCCGCAGCAATCTCCATCGGGGCAGGTAGAGGCGAAGGACAGGGTGATGGTCGCCAATGCCAACCCCCCCTTCCGTGATGCTATCAGGGATTTTCTTGCAGGCAATGGTTTTGAGGTTTTTCTTGTCAAAGACGGGGTAGAGGCGCTTCAGTTCCTGGAGATGGCCACCCCCCGTGTAGCCATTGTCGATGTTGCTCTTCCAGGGATGTACGGCTTT
>Ga0155930_1026_pt1 | contig 11828 bp, 11 predicted proteins | sample RifCSPlowO2_02_FD_107584 | JGI IMG/M metagenome (GOLD analysis project Ga0155930, IMG submission 107584) | Deltaproteobacteria bacterium RIFCSPLOWO2_02_44_9 | reverse complement strand
TGAGATAGATTACACAGATTCTCAGGCCGCCCGTCGTTTTCTAATCTGTGTAATCAGTTTTTCAGAATCTGCGTAATTAATTTTTTGAAAGGAGTGATATTATGGGTAAAATAAATATTAAAAGGATGGCGTGTCTATTCTCCATACCCATCATCCTTCTGGCATGTGCAGCGCATGCAACAGGAGGGGATGCCCCTAAGTACATCCCCCATGAGGGATGGGATGAACTGTGGAGAGAGATGATGATAGATATTGCTGCAATCGGTATAGTCTTTGCAATCCTAACAGCCTATCTCCTGATAAGATATAAGAGGAAGAGTCCTCAGGATGCAGGGACAGCTAAAAAGCTCAGTCCTGTTGCTGCGCTTGGCTGGGTGCTGATCCCTGTCTTTGTCTTCCTGGCTGATGATATCTATCTCGGTCTTGAGAACTTTGTGCACTACAAGAAGTTTAGAAATGTTCCGCAGAACGCCTACACCGTAGAGGTTATGAGCTACATGTGGGGTTGGGAGATAGAGTATACTGAAGGCATAAAGACGCAGAATGAGATGCGTGTTCCGGTTGGACGGCCGGTTCATGTAAAACTGAAGAGCCGCGATGTAATACACACCTTATTTATGCCTGATTTCAGGGTCAAGTGGGATGCATTGCCAGGCACTGTTCAATATCTTTGGTTCTATCCCACCAAGGTGGGAGAGCATGTGATGACATGCACTGAGTTCTGCGGCACACTCCATTCATCTATGCACGGAAAGGTAATAGTTATGACAGAGGATGACTTCTCCAGATGGATTGAAGAAAATAAGCCAAAAGAAGGAGGGGCAGTATGAGCGCTACAACAGAAACACTGAGTGTTAAAACAGGCTTTAGTCTTAAGGAATGGATATTCACTACAGACCATAAGAGGGTGGCTGTCCTCTATATGATAGGCTCTTTTGCGGCATTCTTTGTGGCAGGCTTGATGGCCATGCTCATGAGGACAGAGCTCGCATCTATAGGTCCCACACTGACTGAGAATCCAGCAAACTACAATGTGTGGCTCTACTTCCACGGCGCCGCAATGATACTTGGTTATCAGATACCTGCCCTCACAGGATACTTTGCAAATTACTATGTTCCCCTGATGATAGGCGCAAAGGATGTTGCCTTTCCGAGGGTCAATGCATTGAGCGTGTGGCTTTACTGGATGGGGATTGTGCTGGCGCTTCTTACATTTGTAATCCCGGACCCCCCTGACATCATGTGGACAGGTTACCCGCCTTATTCTATCTTATCACCGGGCAACACCTCTTTCTACACATTCACTGTCCTTCTCATCGGTTTCTCATCCATTGCCGGAGGCATCAATTTTCTGACCACGATAATTCGTATGAGGGCTCCGGGGATAACATGGGGCAAGCTGAATATATTCATATGGTCCACTATGGCCGCCTTTGTGCTTCAACTTATATTCGTTCCAATCCTTGGCGTGGCTGTTACAATGCTTACACTTGACAAGTACCTCGGCACAAACTTCTTCAATGCGGCAATGGGTGGAAGCCCCCTCATATACGAGAACCTCTTCTGGTTCTATTCCCATCCTGCTGTTTATGTGATACTTCTTCCGGCTGTGGGCATACTCTACGAGATAGTCGGCACATTCACAAGGAACAGGATCTTTAACTACAAGGGAGTTGTCTTCGGCGGTATCTGGGGCACTGTGGCCCTGAGCGGCGTTGTATGGGTGCATCACATCGGTGTGTCCGGCATCGCAGAGTGGATGGTAATGATTCAGGTCTTTACCACACTTATTATAAGCATTCCGGTTGGACTGCTGGTGATAGGTCTTGTTGGCACTCTCTACAAGGGGTCAATAGACTATAAAACACCCATGCTATATGCAACAGGCTTTCTCTTCCTCTTCCTTGTGGGTGGACTCACAGGTATACCAAATGCAATGTCCACCATATATTTTCATGTGCACGGCACACAATGGATTGTGGCCCATTTCCACTATGTTATGGCTGTCTCAGTAACTACAGCGATAATCGGCGGAACCTATTATCTCTGGCCGAAGATGACAGGAAAGATGTACAGCGAGACACTTGGAAGGCTTGGATTTATACTGTTTTTTACCGGGGTGAATCTTACATTTGCCCCGTGGTTGTATCTTGGCTATAAGGGAATGCCAAGACGTTACTTTGATTATCAACAGTTCCCGCAGTTCGAGGGCATACAGAGGTTTATAACCTTCGGGTCGTATATAATCTTTCTGGGTGCGCTGGTGGTCCTCATATCATGGATACATTCCCTTGTTAAAGGAGAGAAGGCGCCAGAGAACCCGTGGGGCTCAAAGTCCCTTGAATGGACACACACCCAGTCGCCGCCGCCCCCGGGGAACTTTACCAAACCTGTAAGGGTTGCTGAAGACTGGGACCCGTATGGTTATGGAAAGTAGAACCCCAATCCCGCATTGGCGGGATTTAAAACCACAGGGCAGGCACCCGTCCTGCCCTGTGCTTCAGAAAGGAAGGATATTTTTATGTTAATGACATGGAATAAGACTTTAGAAACAGGTATCGGATGGCAGGACAGTCAGCATAAAGAATTATATTTAAAACTTGGCAGCATGGTAGAAAAAATGAGGGCCGGTGGCGGCAGAGAGGAAATGGATAAGCTTCTTAGATTTTTATCCGTATATACGGTTGACCATTTCAGCGACGAAGAAAAGTATATGGATATGTTCAGCTATGAGAGATATTTTGCGCATAGGATGGAGCACAAAGAATTTAAAAGCAAATTATTTCACATTAAGCGGTGTTTTGAAGCATACGATACCCACTTAATGCTGGTTGCCGAGCTTTATCACCTGTTGGCGGACTGGATGAGATACCACATAGACAAATCCGATAAAACACTGGGGGTTTTTTTGAAAGACAAGGTAATATGATATGCCCGCACCCTTGAAAAGCCATCTCCCTTTTTTAAAATGGCATTTGGCCATTGTTGGCTCTTTTATCCTCTGCATTGCAGATGCCGGGATATCCTTCTCTGTGCCGAGCCCTTCCTACTTTGCCGAGTGGGATGTAAAGGATACATTTGGCAGGGCAGAGGAGGCCATAGGAAATCGTATAGGCGATTATACCCTCACAGACCAGGATGGTAAGGGGTTTCAGCTAAAAGGGCTTCTGGACAAGCCGCTCGTTATAAGCTTTATATACGCAACCTGCGATTATGCATGTCCTTTGATAACTACACACCTGCGTGATGCAGTCAAGGAGGCCGGGGATGATTTTGGGAAAAAGTTCAGAATCATAACTATAAGTTTCGCTCCTGATGATACGTCGGACAGGATGAGGAGTTTCGGCAGTAACTTTATTGACAGCTTTGAAAACTGGAAGTTTGCAACAGGAGATGAAGAGACCATTAGTATGCTCGCAAGGGATGTAGGACTCTCCTATACGAAGGTGGATAAGGTGTTCCAGCACTTAAATTTCTTCACAGTAGTTGATACAGAAGGAAAGGTGTATAAGCAGATATATGGCATAGACTTCAAGCCAAAGACCGTGCTGGAGTCTATAGATATGGCTATTGAACAGAAGAAGTTATGGGTTAGTTTTATAAATATAATGGATGCAATAAAGGCCTTCTGCTATACCTATGACGCAAAGACCGGAAGGTATGTGCCTAATTCTGCCATGCTGTTGCCTGTAATATTAGGGGCAATTGCGCAGCTCTTTATAGTTGCCCTACTGGTTTATATATTCCGGAGGGCGAATCAAAAAAATAGCAACGGCCTTGACAGATGCCGCCGCTGAAATAACACCCCCATCCGCAGCAAAATCATCTCTTGCCAGCTATTTATCTTGACAATCCTCCCTTGGATTTTATAAATAATACTCTTCGTCAATCTTAGGCGCCAATCTTAAGGATAGAAAGTTATGGCAAAAACCAGTCCTTCTCTGTAAAATACACAATAGAGGAAGGTAGACCATTGACAAATAATTTGTCAATGGTAGAAAGGAGATTACATTGTTTGAGATAATAGAGAAAAGACAGCTTTCCCATACAGTTGCCCTGTTCAGGATAAAGGCGCCCATGATTGCGCAAAAAAGGAAGGCGGGGCAGTTTATCATAATCAGGGTAAATGAACACGGCGAGAGGATACCCTTAACCATCGTGGATTCCGATAATAAAGAAGGCACGATTACCATCATATCACAGGAGGTTGGAAAGACCACCTCTTTGCTGGGCGACCTTGAAAAGGGCGACAGCATAATGGATGTGGTGGGCCCGCTCGGCAGACCTACCCATATAGAGAATTTTGGCACTGCTGTATGTGTGGGCGGCGGTATAGGCGCAGCGCCTGTGTATCCAATTGCAAAGGCATTAAAGACTGCGGGCAATAAGGTAATCTCAATAATAGGCGCCAGGACAAAGGAGCTTCTAATCCTTGAAAACGAGATGAAAAATACAAGCGACGAGCTTTATGTGACAACAGACGACGGGAGCTACGGCCACCACGGGTTTGTAACTCAGATACTTCAGAAATTCATAGATGAAAAGAGGAGGCTTGACCTTGTAGTCGGCATAGGCCCTGTCCCTATGATGAAGGCGGTTTGCAATGTGACAAGGCCGCATAAAATCCATACGGTTGTAAGCTTAAATTCGATAATGGTGGACGGCACAGGCATGTGCGGGGCATGCAGGGTGACGATAGGCGGAAAGAATCAGTTTGTCTGCGTTGACGGGCCTGAGTTTGACGGCCATGAGGTTGACTTTGACGAACTCATAAGAAGGAACAGGGGCTATCTTAAGGAAGAAAAGATGGCAATGGAAGAGCTTACCTATCATGAGGGTGCAAGGTGTTATGAGAGAGGTGCAAGTTAATGGACCCGAAAGAAATTAAAGAACGGATGAAAATACCGAAACAGGCAATGCCTGAACAGGACCCCAAAGAGCGGGTAAGGAATTTCTATGAAGTTCCTTATGGATACACGGCTGAGCTTGCAATGGAAGAGGCAAAGAGGTGCATCCAGTGCAAAAATCCATTATGCGTTGGCGGATGCCCTGTTAATATTGACATACCCTGGTTTATAAGGCTCATTGCAGAAGGCAAATTTGTTGAGGCCGCAAGAAAGATAAAGGAGACAAACGGGCTTCCCGCAGTCTGCGGCAGGGTCTGCCCACAGGAAGACCAGTGCGAAAAGGTATGCGTGGTAGGCAAGAAAGGACAGCCTGTATCTATCGGAAGGCTTGAGAGGTTTGCAGCAGACTACGAGAGGGAGCATGGCGAGGTTGCAATCCCTGATATACCCAAATGGACAGGGAAGAAGGTGGCTATCGTGGGCGCCGGACCCGCAGGCCTTACAGTGGCAGGAGACCTTGTGAAAAAAGGGCACAAGGTTACTGTATTTGAAGCGCTTCATGTGGCAGGCGGGGTCCTTATGTATGGGATCCCTGAGTTCAGGCTCCCAAAGAAGATTGTGGAGGCAGAGGTTGAATATCTGAAAAAGATGGGTGTTGAGATTGTATGCAATGCTGTCATTGGAAAGCTTGAAACTGTAGATGAGCTGCTGTCCAATGGCTATAATGCTGTATTTATTGGCACAGGGGCAGGGCTCCCTGTTTTCATGAATATCCCTGGTGAAAACCTTATCGGGGTTTATTCAGCAAACGAATACCTAACAAGGCTAAACCTGATGCGCGCGTATCAGTTCCCTGAGTTTGATACACCCATACTCAGGGGCAAGAGGGTAGTTGTGATAGGCGGCGGGAATACTGCAATGGATGCCGCACGGACAGCGCTGCGTCTCTGCCCCGAAGAGGTGACTATAGTCTACAGGCGCTCAAGGGAGGAGATGCCTGCGAGGATTGAAGAAACCCATCACGGAGAAGAGGAAGGGCTAAAATTCCTGCTCCTTACAAACCCCACAAGATTCATAGGCGATGAAGAAGGAAGACTTAAGAAGATTGAATGTATAAAGATGGAGCTTGGAGAGCCTGACGAATCCGGACGGAGAAGGCCTGTGCCTGTAAAGGGTTCTGAATTCCAGATAGATGTGGATATTGCGGTAGTTGCCATAGGCAACGGCGCCAATCCGCTCATCCCACAGACAACCCCTGACATAAAGGTCAACAAATGGGGCAACATTACAGTAAACCAGGATACAGGGAGGACAAGCAAAAAAGGCGTGTTCTCCGGCGGTGATATCGTGAGGGGGGGCGCTACTGTGATACTTGCCATGGGTGACGGCAGGAGGGCGGCGAATTCGATACATGAGTATCTTGCAACCGGGGTGTGGTAAGGGTTACAAACGCAACCTTTGGCCAAATACTGCGTCAAATCTGCCTGTCCAAATACTCACATACGTAAAATAGTATGCTCCGTCTTGTCCAGCCAGCTTTTCCTTGTCTTTGTCTCAAATCTTGCATTTGTAGTAGTGCCGACCTTTATGGTCGGCTTTGGTAGGGGATAAACTTCCACATTACTTGCTTGCTCCGCCTTGCATCTTGGCAATTTTTGAGCGTGAACTGCACCTTGTCCAGCCCACTTTTCCTTGTCCCCTGATAGAAACTTTCAGGGGCAGGCTTTGGCTCAAATCTTACATTTGTATAAAAATATTAAATGACAATCTATTGTTTTATCTTGTTATACTACTCCACCCTTTTATCCACCCGCCTCAGGCGGAAGCGCCATTGATAGCCCTTGAGAGGTTATATATTGAAAATAAAGCTGCCTTTTAATGGGTGTCCCCTTTTCGCTCCCATTTCGTACTGCTTTTGATGCAGCCTGTAAAATCGTCTTGCAAGCAGTAAATACATCTGCTAATATTCAAATTACAGGAGGTTGCCATGTTATTTGAATATATTCAACGGGCTCTGGAAATAGCGGAATATAAAAAATTGGATGATGGAACATGGTTTGCCGAGATACCCGGTTTTGAGGGAGTCTGGGCTAACGGAAAAACAGTTGAGGAATGTAGAAAAGAACTTATGGATGTCTTAGACGAATGGCTTGTTCTCAAATTAAGGGACGGAGACCCTGTTCCAAAGGTTAAGGATATAGAGATAAATATTAAAGAAACTGCAACCGCCTGACCATGCCATCCAGCATTTCAAGAAGAGAGTTAATCAGAAAATTTAAAACCCTTGGATATTCCGGCCCATTTTCCGGAGGCAGGCATCAATTTATGATAAAAGGCAAGCAAAAAATCCGTATCCCGAACCCTCACGGGAGCGGAGATATTCATATAAGCCTTGTTAGAGAAATAATCAGACAGGCGGGCATTAGCGGCGAAGAATGGGATAAGGTATAAATAATTTGGTGCTATTAAAGAATGTGGGAAGTCCCTTCTTTACTTCCCATCTTTTATATTTTGACTTTCATCCATTATTGTATTTCTCCTCCATAAAACCACTATATTGTTAGCAAAGTGTCCCTGCATACATAAGAGGTAAAGAAAAAATATGGGAAGCGTCCCCTGTCCCCTCCAACGATAATCTACTGCTTTATCTTGTTATACTGCTCAACCATTTTATCGATCATAAACGCCATATATAGCTCTTGAGGGCTTACATACTCAATCTACCAGTCGGTGGTCATAGGACATTAAGGAATATGGAAAGCGTTCCTCAGACCCCCTCAAACCCCCAATTCATATAACGCAAAACTCACTGATGCAGACCACTGAATGACCTAAAAGAGCAAGAAAGTAATTTGCTAATCCAAAGTTACTGCAAGTCTGAAAAAGCGTCCTGTGGTCTGCATTCATGTCCAACGTCTGGTTAGGTCTTTCTCAGCTATACTACGCCTGCCCGACTCAATGACTGAGCAATGTATTTTTCTCTTTCTTCACATAGCATCAATTGTTCAGGCTTCGGCTCAACGCCGTGATTGTGCTTTTGAATATATGCCGGAAAATTAAAAACCAACGCTTCTACAATTGCCCGTCTGTTTTCTATTTTCCCGCCTGCATGGTAGAAATGGTCGCGTGTAACAATATTGAAATGACGCCAATATTTTTGCACCATCTCGTTTTTGCGATAATCGTTATGATGCCATGTTGAGAGAATGAATTTAGCCTTTGTGTTGGAGAGAAGCTCAAACAGACGGCACTCGTCATCTTCCGTCCAGCCGCTGTAATAGTCAACGTAACGCCCCATGTAGGGTGGGTCACAATAAATAAAGTCTCTTTCTGTAGCAAGGGAAATTATTTCTTCAAAAGGCTGGTTGAGAAACAGCCAGTCCGGTTGTATAAGACATAATGTATCTCGCACTTGGTTAACGATTTTCGTAATGTAGGAACTGCTGAAACGTTCCGGCTTCTGACAAAAAGGAATATTCCATTCTCCTTTTTTGTTAAAACGCATCATCCCATTGAAACCGGCCCTGGAGAGGAAAAGAAAATCAAGGGGATCGTGCTCCCTGTTAAAACGATCTTTGACAAAAGTGAAATGACCATATCCGTTGTTGGCGGCTTTGCGTAGTTTTTCACCTTCTCTTGTCAGATACTCTCGAACGATTGATGGAGTGATTTCTCCTTTTTGAATGGCTTTATAAAATCGAATGATATGAGGATTTGTATCGCCAAGTATCGCCTTCTGAAAACCTGAATTAATAGCCACAACACCGGTTCCAAAGAAAGGCTCAATCCAACGACCTGATATATCCGGCACAAGAGCACGAATCCATGTAACCAATTTGGTTTTGATTCCCTGACTTTTTATCGGAGGGATGATGACTCTCATACCATCCATAGTTTGAGCAGCTTCATCTTTTTTCTTTGCAAGAAGCTGTTCTGCCCTGCTGCGTAAAACCTTGTTTTGATATTCCGTTGAATTATATTTTTTCATAGCTACGCTTCCAATTTTTTAGAGATATCCCTTATAATACCCCACATACCTGCGGGCTCTCCATTCTCATCCTTAATAATCCATACCCTGACAGCAATCGGAAATAGTGTCCCGTCTTTTTTGATATATTCCTTTGGGTAAATTAAGGGACACTTCCCATATTCTCCTGATATCTTTCACTTTCCTTTCCTTGGTCGTCCTGCCTTCTTTGGTAATATCTCACGGTCAAGAATCTTTTCAATAACCTTTATGAATTGCCCTCTACCCAAGGGTCTGCCGGTTGATGTGGTTTTTCTTATAAGGTTTATCTCTTTTTCTTCTTCCTTTAAAAAGTCCCTGTAAGCCTTTATCTCTTTTCCTCCAAGCCAATTTCCGGAAAGAATGCTATCTCTTACTCCTATAACATGGGCTTTTGCGCTTGACCAAAGGTAGTCTTCTGGTCTCGTTACAAGCTTGGCCCTCACAGGATTACGTTCTATGTACCTTGCCACAGCCCACAGGTATGGCTCTTTTTCCACTATGGTAGAGTAAAAACGGTTCTGCCAGAGCCTTCCACTTCTTTTGTGTTTACGGTTTATATACTGGGTGTAAATAAGATTAATCCCTCCTATTCCTCTGGCAAGAGAGTCTTCTTTTTTCGGCACTGCGAGAATATGGATATGATTATTCATAAGGCAGTAAGCCCAAATCTCTAAGCCTCTTTTATGGCTATATTTTGCGAGGGTTTTTAGATAAAACTCTCTATCGGCGTTGTCAAAAAAGACGGGCTCTTTATTATTCCCGCGCTGTGTTATGTGGTGCGGATAATTTACAGCCAATACTCTTGCAATCCTCGGCATGGGGAAGACAATATTCCATTCTCATATGCATGTCAAGATAAATATGGGAAGTGTCCCCCTATTTATTCTTATTTATTCTGGGGTGAGGTAAGTAGTCCTTATCCTGCGAATTTCCTTTTTACTGCCATAAACCAGTTCTTCTGAAGGTCTTCGTAAGAAATATAGATACTGGATGATATAGCCTGTTCTAAAGTTTTTCCTTGCCCGATATTTTCTAATATCCTTTTGATTGCTGACATGCCAAATTCGTTTATAATGTATTCTGTTGCTGAAAGGCTTACAGAGTATGCTACCAGTGCCTGTGGAGCATTGAAACCCATAAATGAGCCTTCAAACACCCTGAGGGGCAGGGGCTTTTCTGACTTTGCAACAAATGACAGAACCTCATTTATATTTTCATTGACCGCGCCTTCAACATGCTGGGCTATGCCCTCATTTAACCATACCGGCGCCCTTCCTTTGGACAACCTATGCACGAGGGCATGGGCGTATTCATGAAAAAGCACCCTTTCGAGCAGATTTGTCCTGTTTGTTATTCCGCCTGCCGGTATCTTTATCCTGCCGTCGTATATTGCGCCTGCCCAAGCCGGCGCCCTGGTCACATCAGTGAATTGATTCTGGGTATAGAGCACTGCCTCTATTTTGTCTTCAGGATAATATCCCATATCGGCTCCCACTTTGATGTATGCCTCTTCCATGATTATTGAAATGAGGTGGCCTATCTCTGAATTCTCTCCGCCTTCAAACTTGACCGTAAAATGGCTTCCTTCCTTTTTTTGAAATCCTTGTTCGGCCTGATTTTCTCTATTGAGTAAAGCAAGTCTTCGGCCAGCCTCGCTATTATGCGGATCAATATTGAGAACCTTTTCAAAATAAAGCACAGCCATGTTTCTGTCTCCATTCGCAAGAAAGGTTTCTGCGAGCATGAAAAGCATGTTTTTATTATGCAGGTCCGCGGGGCTTTTTTCTATATAGGCATCTATATAGGGAGCAGCCTTTTTTGCATCGCCATGCTTTATATAGGCAATCCCAATATTTTTATGCGCGCTATGTAATTGTGGATTGTAAACAAGGGCATCCTGAAAGAGGTTTATCGCTATTTCATAGTTCGTATTTTCAATCTCCTGCCGGCCGATGTTAGATAGAGCGGCTGCCATGTTTGCCTTAATTACCGCATGAGAAGGATCTATAGCCAATGCTGCTTCATAAATTTTCCTTGCCCTTTTATAATCTCCTTTGTCGAAATATTCACCGCCTTCTTTGTTTAAACGGTCCAGGCGTTCGTCTTGCAGGAAATCAGCATGTGTTTTTTCTTGTTCTCCTGTAAATTCTGATATATCTACCGCTGCCTTATTTTTGTTTGGCACAGCCTGCCCGGATAGAGTGAATATGTTCTTATCCTCAAGTTTAGGCTTGATGGCAAGTATAAAAAAAGCCCCGCAGACAATAATAAACAGCGCAGATAGGAGGAATATTTTTCCGAATCTGGAAGGTTTGTTTGGTTCAGGCTGGTAAATCTTAATGTTTTTCAGCGGCTGGTTTTTTATATCGGTATCAGGCTGGCCTTTGACAGGTACTCCTCCTGATGAGGATATGCCTGCGTCACATTGCGGACATTTTGCTATATAGTTAGGAAATAGCGCTCCACACTTTTTGCAAATCAAAAATTACACCTTCTTTCGTATCATTATTGCGCTGAGGAGCATATTTGCTATGACAGACACAAAATACATCTCATCTTCCTGAAAATCTTTGGGGGCGATCGTCTGGACATTCAGGACGCCAAAAAGCTCGCCCTTATGAATAATCGGATGGGAGAGCATAGTTGTGTAGTCCTGTTCCCGGAGTTCGGCAAAACGTTTATATCTGGGGTCTTTTGACACATCCTTTACGATAATCGGTTTTCTTTCCTTTGCAGCAGAACCTGTAATACCTTCTCCCAGTTTAAGCCGAACCTTTCCGATAGCCTCTTTTCTAAAGCTTGTTGTTGCCCTCAAGACAAGTTCTTTCCCATCCCAGAGATATATTGAAGAAACATCCACCCCCAGCCTCTTTGCGGTCTTTTCTACAACAGACTGAAGGACTTCATTAAGGTCATAATCAGAGCTGGCAAGCATGCTTATCTCTTCAAGGGTCATAATCTCCATCTTTTCC
>Ga0155930_1093_pt1 | contig 12006 bp, 13 predicted proteins | sample RifCSPlowO2_02_FD_107584 | JGI IMG/M metagenome (GOLD analysis project Ga0155930, IMG submission 107584) | Deltaproteobacteria bacterium RIFCSPLOWO2_02_44_9 | reverse complement strand
TTGGATTAAGCGTCCCCACGCGCATGGACGGCAGGGATACGGCAATTTTTTCGCCGGCGAATCTGTCCATAAAATTTATAAGGATATCCTGAATGCAGGAATAGTCACCTGCGCTCAGGGATAAAAAAGAGACCTCATCATAGCCTGTATTCTTCAATGCCCCTTCAACAATCTTTATTATGTTCTCCGGCGACCTCTCCCTGTTTGGCCTGTATATCATCCCTGCCTGGCAGAACCTGCACCCACGGGTGCATCCCCTGTTTATCTCCACAGAAAGGTGATCGTGCACAATCTGCGGAAAAGGCACCACAGGTCTTAAAGGCAAAGGAAGTTTATTAAGGTCCGGCACTATCCTTTTATTTATACCGGTGTAGTCTTTCAGCAAGGGGATTATCTCCTTCACTGTTCCATCAGCATTGTATGCCGCATCAAAGAGCGATGGCACATATACCCCTTCCACCCTTGCCAGCCTTTTCAAGAGCTCTTCCCGTTCCCTGGTTTTTCCATATTTCCACCCTATGACAATATCAGCTATTTCTAAAATAACCTCTTCGCCGTCGCCAAGGACAAAGGCATCAAAAAACTCTGCAATGGGCTCAGGGTTAAATGCAATGGGGCCGCCGCCGATTATAACAGGATGTGTTTCATCCCTGTCCTTTGAAAGAAGGGGGATGCTGCCCAGCTTAAGCATATTGAGTATATTTGTATAAGAAAGTTCATATTGAATTGAGAAGCCAAGCACATCCAGCTTATTTAAAGCTATGCCTGATTCAAGGGTTGCAAGCGTAACCCCTTTATCCCTCAGCAGCTTTTCCATGTCTACCCATGGCGAAAAAACCCTTTCGCAGGCTATGTCCTGCCTGCTGTTAAGTATCTGGTATAAAATGTGAAGGCCAAGGTGGCTCATCCCCACTTCATACACATCAGGGAATGCAAGGCCGAACTTTAATCTTACGCCGGAAAGGTCTTTCTTAACTGAGTTGACCTCGCTGTCTATATACCTGGTCGGCCTTGATACAAGGGCAAGATAATCATCTACCCCGTTAGAAGGTCTATGTCTTGGAATTTCATTTTCCGGGAAATATTGGGTTGTCATATCATCACACCAAAATCTTTAGTGTGGTGGTAAAATAGCATAACCAACAGTGTATTACAATCCCCCTCAGGGAAAGAGGCAGGGCATCCCAGGTATTGCAGTTTATCTGATACGGTGGTAATCTATTTTCTAAAAGGGGGTTTTTTATCCCGCAACTCTACGGAAACATACACGGCCTCAAGGCAAACCAGTTTAAAAGGCTGGAGCACATCTACCGCCGCCGCATACCGCACAACCTGCTCATAACGCCGGAACTGGGAAGATATCTCACAGAGCTTTCACAGGAAATTGGCAGGCAGATAGGCATAATTGTAAACCGCAAGGGGTCTATTATTGCCGCCATTGTCGGAGATGAAAAAGAGATAGTAATCCCTGTTCTTGCAGATTACCCTCTCGGAAGAAAACGCCTCAGGGGCTTGCGCTGCATACATACACATCTTAAAAATGAACCATTAAGCCAGGATGACCTTACAGACCTTGCATTGCTAAGGCTGGACATAATGGCAGCCATCGGTATTCTGGAAGATGGCCTCCCATCTGATATCTTTATCTCGCATCTTCTGCCCTTAAACCCTGAAGGCAAGACCTTTGAAATCCATCCCCCTGTGCAATTCCACAGGATGGACTTGAAGTCTGATGAATTTATCCTTGCACTGGAAGAAGAAATGGGAAGGGCTGTTGTACGTGATATAAAGGACAAAAGGGAGAGGGCGATTCTCATAAGCGCATCCAAAGGGGATAAGGAAGAACAGATTGAGTCCATAGAGGAGCTTAAGGAATTGTCACGTTCTGCAAATGTTGCGGTGCTGGATACCATCATCCAGAGACCCAAGGAACTGAATCCCAAATACCTCATGGGAAGCGGCAAGCTCAAAGAGCTTATAATAAAGGCCCTCCAGAAAGAGGCAACCCTCTTAATATTTGACCAGGAGCTGACCCCAACGCAAATAAGGGAGATAGGCGAGATAACAGAGCTGAAGGTCATAGACAGGACACAGCTCATACTTGATATCTTTGCCAGCAGGGCGCACAGCAGGGACGGAAAGGTGCAGGTGGAGCTGGCGCAGTTAAAATATCGTTTTTCCAGGCTCACAGGCAAGGGGACTGCACTTTCAAGGCTTGCAGGCGGTATTGGCGGAAGGGGCCCGGGCGAGACAAAGCTTGAGGTGGACAGACGCCGCGTGCAGGATAAAATAAGCCATCTTGAAAAACAGCTTAAGAGCTTGAGCCGCGGCAGGCTTGAGCGGAGGCGCAGAAGAGGAGCCAGCGGTGTGCCCATAATATCCATTGTTGGCTATACAAATGTGGGAAAGACAACTCTTCTGAATACCCTTACAAAAAGCGAGACAAGGGCTGAAGACCTCCTCTTTGCAACGTTGGATACAGCTTCAAGGAGATTAAGATTTCCCAGGGAAAGGGATACAGTCATAACAGATACAGTGGGGTTTATAAGGCATCTCCCCAAAGACCTCTTAAAGGCATTCAAGGCAACACTTGAGGAGATGCAGGACGCAGACCTCCTCATCCACCTCGCTGATATAAGCAGCCCGAATTTTGAAAAGCAGATTGAAGTTGTGGAAAATATCCTGAGAGAGATAGGTCTGGACAGCATAGAAAGAGTCCTCGTGTTCAACAAGACTGATAAGACTTCTCCTGAAATAACAAAAAACCTCTGCAGGCGATACAATGCTATAGCCATATCCGCCATACATCCCGCAACCCTCGGCAGTTTATTGAAGATTTTAGAAGAACGGCTCTGGCCTGAGGATATGGATGAGGCTGTAACCAGTCTGTTCAAAGTGAGACATTAAGAGTGCAATCCTACGCGCAATATTTCTTGATTGCTGCCGCAGTCTGGGGTGTTATAGCTATGACATTGCTCCTGACAGCATGGTGGTGCGCTTATCAAAGATACTGTAAGTGGCACAGGCGGCTGATGATCTTTTTAACTATCGGTGCATGGCTTTTCCTCCTTAGCTATATGATTAGATACTATATACCAGGTAACACCCCTCCTGCTATACCTACACATCTTTCCTTATGGTTCGCTATCCACGGTACTATGGGCATGTTTTCTCTTATATCAGTTACGCTTGTTGTATGGTCACGGGTCAGCCGTGGGCAGTGGTCTCGTAATCTTCATCAGCATTTTAACCGCCACCATATACTCTATGGGCGCATATTGGTCGTGGTATGGACATTGACCCATATGGGAGGAATAGCCAACTACTGGCTATTGATGTGATTTATTTCTTCTTAGGGTTAGGGCAAAACAGATAATTTGCCGGGGTGGCAAAAAAACACTTGACTTCCATGTAGTTCTTTTGCTAAACTGTAAGCTCAGTAAGTTATAGTTTGGTTTTTATTTTGGGTTTAAAGGCTTAAAACACAAAACCTCTATGGCTTATGAAAATTTTTGAAAGGAGGTTTTGTGCGATGGTGAACGGAACAGTAAAATGGTTCAATGAGTCCAAAGGTTATGGATTTATTGAACAAGAGTCCGGCGAAGATGTCTTTGTGCACTATTCTGCTATTTCAGGTGACGGCTTTAAGACCCTGAAAGAAGGACAGAGGGTGCAGTTTGATGTCGTAAAGGGACCAAAGGGTCCTCAGGCCGCAAATGTACTACCTGCTTAAATACAGGTAATAACATAACCCAGAGAAGCCTGCTCCGAAGAAAATCGGAGCAGGCTTTTTTGTTATAAGGCCTTTTGAGTATAAAGGTTTTCTACCGTATTTGACCTTACCCCTTCTCCAATCCCGACACCTTCATCCCGACCAGCCTTACCTCTTTTGGAAAATCTATCCTGTTGAATATATCAAGGGCTGTGGACCATATGTCATTGAAGGAATCACATGGTCCTTCCATGGTCTTTGCCCTTGTTATGGTGTGGAAGTCGCCGTAGCGGATTTTCAGGGTGACTGTCCTTGCCTTGTATCTATCTGATTTTATCCTGTCCGTCAAATCCTTTGTAAGCTCAAACAGGGTCTCCTTTATAAGATATAAATCCCTTGTATCCTCCTGAAATGTGACCTCCCTGCTAAATGAGCTTGGCTCATAAAAGGACACAACAGGGCTTTCGTCAATGCCGTGGGAATATTCAAAGAGCATCCTCCCAAAGGATTTTCCGAAGTTTACCTCAAGATGCTGGACAGGCGCCTTTGCCAGGTCGCCTATTGTCTTTATGCCCAGTTCATTGAGCCTTTTTTCTGTCTTTTCTCCAACACCCAACAGTTTTCTTACAGACAGGGGAAAAATCATTTTCCCTATGTCCTTTTCCCTTATTACTGTAAAGCCATTGGGTTTGTTCATATCGCTTGCCATCTTTGCAAGGAACTTATTTGGCGCTATTCCCACAGATGCCGTGAGGCCGAGTCCATCCTTTATTCTTTTCTTTACCTCCCTTGCAATATCAAGGACGGATTTTTTGCAGCCTGTGACATCCATGAACGCCTCGTCAATGCCAAAGGATTCCACAAGTGGCGTATATTCTCTGATTATTGCCATGAATTTTTCAGATTCGTTTTCGTATGCCTCAAAATCTACAGGTAAAAACACAGCCTGCGGGCATTTCTTGTACGCTGTGCGGAGCGGCATGCCTGACCTTACTCCGAACTTTCTTGCCTCATAGGATGCGGCAGATACAACTCCCCTCTTTGTTGGGTTGCCGTCCCCGCCGACAATAACCGGCTTGCCTTTCATCTCAGGCCTTTTCTTCAATTCAACGGATGCAAAGAATGCATCCATGTCTATATGGATTATGGAACGTTTTGGCATACGCAGAAATGATACCATTATCTATAAACTTTACAAAAATGATACAAAATTACCTTGACAGAATCTATTCCTGTATGTTAGCAATAACCTATTTTGAGTATATTTTACCACAAAATGCTTATGGAATAATCTACCACGAAAGCAGGCTGAAATGATTGAATTAAATCTAACAATTTTATACCAGGTCGGCGGATTCTTTGCCCTGTATTTTATCTTGAATACCCTTTTGTACAAACCTGTCCTAATGCTCCTTGAGGAACGGAATAAAAATATAGTGGGGAGAAAGAAAGAGGCTGCGGACATGGAAAATGAACTCCAGAAAAAACTACAGGGCTACGAGAAGAAACTCAGTGATACAAAGATAAAGGCTCAGGAAGAGAGGCTAAGGCTGAGGCAGGAAGGGCTTGATAAAGAGCGTGAGATATTTGAACTTGCAAAAAAGGATTCACAGGGGAGCCTTTCAGAGGCAAAGGCAAAACTCGCTGCAGAGATAAAGGCAGCTATGTCCCGTCTTAAAGAAGACAGTAAAATATACTCAAAGGATATCACAGAAAAATTCCTTGGCCGGAAAGTGGCATGAAAGGTGAAAGGTAATAAAGACGATGAAAAATGAAGGAACGGCTGTTTTGAACCGGGGGAAAAACAGCATCATCAGAAAGATGCTGGATGCAATTTTTGCTGCCTGCTGTCTCCCGGCAGTTATTTCTCTTATGGCCTGGCCTGTCTTTGCCGCTGAAGAGGGCGGGCACGGTGATGGCACAGGCACTGTGTGGCGCATCGTAAACTTTGCAATCCTTGTTGCAGCGCTGCTGCTGGCAGCAAGGTATTTCAAGCTGAAAGATTTTTTTACCAGCAGAAAAGATTCAATAAAGAATGAGCTGGAGGAGGCAAGGAGGGCAAAGGAAGCGGCCGAGAGGAAAGTAAAGGAATTTGAGCTTAAGCTAAGCCTCCTTGATAAAAAGATAGAGGAGATTTACCGGGAAATCAGGTCTGAAGGGGAACTGGAAAAAAAGAAGATTGTGGAAGAGGCCTTGCTGAGTGCTGAAAAGATAAAAGAACAGGCAAGGATTACAGTAGAGCAAGAGATTAAAAAAGCAAAGGAAGGCATTAAGGGAGAAATTGCACAGGTGGCTGTTGAGATGGCGGAGGAGATACTGAGAAAAGAGCTTACAGCCGCTGACCACGAAAGGCTCATAAGGGAATACCTGGAAAGGGTAAAACTGCATTAGGGATAATATGAAAAAGGGCGCTGCTGCTAAAAAATATGCCAGGGTATTGATTGAGATAGGGCTGGAGGAGAAAAGCTACAGGGAAACAGGCAATGAACTGAGAAACCTGTCATCTGTCTTTGCTGCCAACCCGCAGCTTATGAGGTTTCTCCTTAACCCCATGCATAAACTGGAAGACAGAAAGGGGCTTGTAGAAAAGATTGCTGCTGCCCTTAAAACCTCTGATGCGCTTAAAAGGTTCCTTGCCCTGTTAGTGGAAAACAGGGATATAAGGGTGATTGAGGATATAAGCCGTGCTTATTCAAGGATGGAAGACGAGCTTTCAGGCAGGATAAAGGTAAAAGTAGAATCGCCCGTTGAGCTGGACGAAGAGCATATATCAAGGATAAAAAAGAAACTCAGCGATATGACGAGCAAGGATATTATTCTTACAGTTGAAAAAAATCCTGCACTGATAGGCGGACTTGTTTTTAAGGTCGGAAATACCATACTTGACGGAAGCATAAAGACACAATTGGAAAGGGTAAGGGAAAGAATAGTAGGCAGTAAGCAGTAGGCAGTAAAAAGAGTTTAGATTTACGATTTTAGATTTACGATTTCAAGAATCGTAATTCGTAATTGTCCTCTGCTTACTCCTTACTGCATACTGCTTACTTAAATAAAAGAGGGGAGTTCAATTATGATTAAGGTAGAAGAGATAAACCAGCTTATTAAAACGCAAATAAAGAATTTTGAGAAGGCGATTGATATAAGCGAGGTGGGAACGGTTATATCCGTCGGAGACGGCATAGCCAGGATATACGGCCTTGAAAAGGCAATGGCAGGCGAACTGATAGAGTTCCCGCATAATATATACGGCATGGTGCTGAATCTGGAAGAAGACAATGTGGGCGCAGCAATCCTCGGCGAGGACTATAAGATTAAGGAAGGCGATGTAGTAAAAAGGACCGGAAGAATTGTGGAGGTCCCTGTTGGCGAAGAACTCATGGGGCGGGTTATAAATGCCATAGGCATTCCCATAGACGGCAAGGGACCGCTTGGTACTAAGACCACCAGACGTGTTGAGGTAAAGGCAAGGGGTATTGTTGACAGAAAACCTGTTAAAGAACCGCTTCAGACAGGTATTAAAGCCATAGACGGCATGATACCAATAGGGAGGGGGCAGAGGGAACTGATAATCGGTGACAGGCAGACAGGAAAGACAGCGGTTGCAATTGACACAATAATAAATCAGAAAGGCCAGGGGGTCTTCTGCATATATGTTGCCATAGGCCAGAAGCAATCTACAGTTGCGCAGGTGGTTGAAAGGCTGAGGCAGTTTGGCGCAATGGACTACACGCTGGTGGTTGCTGCAACAGCAAGCGAATCTGCGCCCCTCCAGTTTATAGCGCCTTATACAGGCTGCACTATCGGGGAGCATTTCAGGGATAACGGGAAGCATGCGCTTATCATATACGATGACCTTTCAAAACACGCTGTGGCATACAGACAGCTGTCGCTGCTTTTGAGAAGGCCGCCAGGCAGGGAGGCATACCCCGGCGATGTGTTTTATCTGCATTCAAGGCTCCTTGAGAGAGCTGCCAAACTGAAGGATGAACTTGGCGGCGGCTCTCTGACAGCGCTCCCTATTATTGAAACCCAGGCAGGCGATGTGTCTGCATATATCCCTACCAATGTTATATCCATCACCGACGGCCAGATATATCTTGAAACAGACCTTTTTTATGCCGGCGTAAGACCCGCAATAAATGTCGGCCTTTCGGTTTCCCGTGTCGGCGGCAGCGCACAGATTAAGGCAATGAAGCAGGTGGCAGGCACGCTCAGGCTTGAACTTGCCCAGTATAGGGAACTTGCGGCCTTTGCCCAGTTCGGCAGCGACCTGGATGCGGCAACGCAGCGCCAGCTCGCAAGGGGCTCAAGGCTTGTTGAGATACTGAAGCAGGGACAATACAAACCACTGTCTGCTGAAAAACAGGTGTTGATTATCTACGCTGCAACCAACGGCTATGTAGATGGTTATCCTGTTTCGGTTCTGAAAAAATATGAGGAAGAGCTTTATGCATTCTTTGATACAAGACACCCGGAACTGATTAAAGAACTGCGTGAAAAAAAGACAATAGACGACACCATTAAAACAAAGCTGAACAAGGCGCTGGACGACTTTAAGGAGTTATTTACAGTATAAAGACAGTTATGAGTTGAGGAGTTGGGGAGTTAACTCCATAACCCCATAACTCCTAAACTCTATGACTCCTGAACTTTTTAAATATGCCGAGTCTGAGAGACATAAAACGCAGGATAAAGAGCGTAAAGAATACACAGCAAATTACAAAGGCCATGAAGATGGTTTCTGCTGCAAAGCTCAGGCGCGCCCATGAAGATATTATTGCGGCGCGGCCATATGCACAGAAGATGCTGGAAATCATCAACAGCCTTGCCTCCAGGGTGAGTCCCGATGCCCATCCCCTCCTCTCAAAGAGAGCGGGGGGCAAGATAGAACTTATAGTCATAACATCTGACAGGGGGTTGTGCGGCGGTTTTAACAGCAGCATAATAAGGAAGGCAGAAGGTTTCGTAAGGACAACCGGCGGCAATACCGGTATCACCTTCAATCTTATTGGCAAGAAGGTAAAGGATTATTTTAAACGCAGAGATTTTAACATAAGGCAGGACAGGCCTGTGGGTTCAGGCAGGCCAAAATATGCAACGGCAGCAGAGATTGCTGGAGAGATTGTTGACGCATACATAAAGGAGACTTTTGACGAAGCCTATCTTGTTTATGGCGAATTCAAGTCTGCGCTGAGCCAGAAACCGGTCATACAGAAGCTTCTGCCGGTTGAACCCAAGGGGACAGAAGAATCCCCGACAGAATATATCTATGAACCGTCACAGGAGGCGATTCTCGCAGATATTTTACCCAAGTATGTTGAGATTCAGGTCTTCAGGGCGCTCCTGGAATCCGCAGCCAGCGAACACGGCGCAAGGATGGCTGCAATGGATTCTGCAACGAAAAATGCCAAAGAGATGATAAGCGGTCTTACCCTGACATATAACAGATTCCGCCAGGCAGCTATTACAAAGGAATTGATGGAGATTGTCAGCGGTGCAGAGGCGCTGAAAGGATAGGGTATAGGACAGAAAATGAGAAAATGGAAAATAGAAAATAATAAGGATTATTTTCTTACTTTCTTATTTTCTAATTTTCTAAATATGGGGGTTTAAAAATGGAAAAGAAGAATATAGGCAAGGTAACACAGGTCATCGGAGCGGTTCTGGACATAGAGTTTCCTCCAGGGCATCTGCCGGCTATATATAATGCCATAAAGATTACAAACTCCACCATAAGCGACAAGCAGTGGAATCTGATTGCAGAGGTTGCACTGCACCTGGGTGAAAATACGGTCAGATGCATTGCTATGGATTCCACAGAAGGTCTTGTAAGGGGGACAGAGGCATTGGATACTGGCGACGGTATTACAGTCCCTGTGGGCAGGGAAGTGCTGGGAAGGATATTGAATGTGGTTGGAGAGCCTGTTGATGAACAGGGGCCTGTAAAGGCTGAAAAGCGATATCCGATACACCGGCCCGCCCCTGCATTTGTGCACCAGTCAACAAAGGCAGAGGTATTTGAAACAGGGATAAAGGTTGTTGACCTCCTGACGCCGTATCTTAAGGGGGGCAAGATCGGGCTTTTTGGCGGTGCAGGCGTCGGGAAAACAGTCCTCATCATGGAACTTATACAGAATGTTGCCATGCAGCACGGTGGTTTTTCGGTATTCGGCGGGGTGGGCGAGAGGACAAGGGAAGGCAATGACCTCTGGCTCGAGATGAAGGAATCCGGCGTTATTGACAAGACAGCGCTCATCTACGGCCAGATGAATGAGCCGCCGGGGGCAAGGGCCCGGGTTGGATTGACAGCCCTTACAGTCGCAGAATATTTCAGGGACGAAGAGGGACAGGATGTGCTCCTCTTTATAGATAATATCTTCAGATTTGTTCAGGCAAACTCAGAGGTTTCGGCGCTCCTCGGCAGGATACCATCTGCCGTCGGCTATCAGCCCACCCTTTCCACAGATATGGGAGAACTGCAGGAAAGGATTACCTCCACAACAAAGGGCTCTATTACATCTGTGCAGGCAATATATGTGCCTGCTGATGACCTTACAGACCCTGCACCTGCAACAACATTTGCGCATCTTGATGCAACAACGGTTCTTTCCAGGCAGATATCAGAGCTCGGCATATACCCTGCCGTTGACCCGCTTGACTCCACCTCAAGGATACTTGACCCGCAGATTATCGGGGATGAGCATTATACGGTTGCAAGGAGTGTCCAGCAGGTATTGCAGAGGTATAAGGACCTGCAGGACATCATAGCCATACTCGGTATGGATGAGCTGTCTGAAGATGACAAGCTGATTGTTGCAAGGGCAAGGAAGATACAGAGGTTCTTAAGCCAGCCGTTCTTTGTTGCCGAGGCATTCACAGGTTCACCCGGAAAATATGTGGCTGTAAAGGATACTATTAAAGGTTTCAATGAAATTGTTGCAGGCAAGTATGATGATATCCCTGAACAGGCGTTTTACATGGTCGGCACAATTGAAGAGGCGTTGGAAAAAGCAGAGAAATTAAGGGCAACAGTTTAATACAGTTAGGAGTCATGAGTTCGGAGTCAGGAGTAAAGGATAGAAACAAATACTCCGCACACTGTAAAATCTCCGAACTCCCAACTCCGAACTCATAACTAAACATGGCAGATACATTCTTACTTGAAATAGTCACACCGAGCAGGCTTTTCCTTTCTGAACAGGTTGAGGAAATGACTGCCCCCGGCAGTGAGGGTGAATTTGGCGTGCTCGCAGGACATGCGCCATTTCTTACCACATTAAAACCTGGCGAGCTTACCTATAAAATCGGGAATGACACCACCCGCCTCTCCATCGGAATCGGTTATGCTGAGGTAGGGCCGGAAAAGGTGACAATCCTCGCTGAGACGGTTTCTTAAGCAGATTTTTTCCCTGTCTATCTTATTTTTTTGCTTCCTCCATTATTTCCCTTGTGATTCCTTTATTCCCAACTCCTGCGCAATCTTTTTTATGAGAGGGAGGCTACCTTTGAGAATGTTCATGCCCTTATGCCCTTTAGTCTGAACCGCCTCCGTGAACTCTTCAACAGTCTTGTATTTTTCCACAAGAGACTCGGCAGCAGGCGCTGTCTTGCCGTCATGGCATGCTGCGCACTTATTCAACCAAAGCGGACGTTCTGCGGCAAATGTATCGCCGGCTGGGAAAAACAGGATAGTTCCTGATAGGAAAACGGAAATTATCAAAACTTTTGTTTCCATTTTTTACCTCCGTGCAGCCATTATAGCAGAATACAAACTTTTAATCCAAACCTGCGACTTTTGCGGAAACCGTTTCCTAATAATATCATCAGGTTTATTTTTTTGGAACAAGGGTAATCTTAGGCTTGCCATCCTTTACAGTAACCTTATACTCTACATCATTGCATTTGAGGTCCCTCTTTATCTTCTCTGTCTGCTGCTTAATGGCCTGCTCAAATTTATCATAGGGCATATCCTCTGCAGGCTCACTGCAGCTCTTCTTTGCCTCCACAAACTGCTTGTAAACCGCCTTGAATTTGCTGTCGCTGCCGGAAGACGGCGGCGGTGCAGCAGCCTCAACCCTTTGCTGAGGAATTGCAGCCTTTATAGGTTCTTCAGGCAGCCTTGCCCCTGATGCCCCCCGCACATAAGTCCCCTCTTCTATCTGTCTGAGTATCCTATTCCAGAACTGTTTATAAGAGGTGTATTTATTGGTAATCGCTGTGTATCTGAATTTCAGGTATGTACTGGTGATTGGCTGATTACTGTATTTGAGGATGATGCGGTCTATCTCGTCCCT
>Ga0155930_1085_pt1 | contig 12189 bp, 9 predicted proteins | sample RifCSPlowO2_02_FD_107584 | JGI IMG/M metagenome (GOLD analysis project Ga0155930, IMG submission 107584) | Deltaproteobacteria bacterium RIFCSPLOWO2_02_44_9 | reverse complement strand
GGTTTGTATCTGATAGCCCGGAATTAAGCCCTTAATTCTTCATAAACCTTAAAGTTTTAGGTATGCTCTTTTCATCAGCCTTGCCAAGTGCAACAAGGGTTATTTTCTGAGGATTGAATATATCCCTGGCCAGCCGCATAATGTCCCTTGAAGTTACCCTGTCTATACCCTCCACAATCTCTTCAACAGCGACTGTCCTCTTGAAATATATCTCATCCCTCGCCAGTTTTGTCATCCTGCTTTCGCTTGTCTCAAGGCCCAGCAGCATGCCCCCTTTTAGCTGTTCCTTTGCAGACCTCAGTTCTTCCCTGCCCACTTTCTTTTTTGCGAGGATATTCAGTTCCCTGAGAACCAATTCCACAACCTTGCCGAGCGCGTCAGGGGCAGTGCCAGCATACACTACGAGCGAACCTGCGTCAAGACATAGATTAAGGTAGGAATAGACAGAATAGGCAAGCCCCCTTTTTTCCCTTATCTCCTGAAATAGCCTTGAACTCATGCCTCCCCCAAGGATTGTATTTAGGAGATAAACCTTGTAACGGTCATTGTGCGCCTGACCAGGCGAAGGGGTGCCGAGGCAGATGTGCACCTGTTCCAGATTTCGTTGTTCAAGGGTAACGCCGGGGTATGGTATTGGAGAACGGAGGGTTTTTATCTGAGCTCCGGACTCTGGGTTCTGAACGCTCGTCAGCATCCTTTCAAAAGGTTTTAGAAACCTGAGAAGTTTCCTGTGTTTCAGATTACCGGCAGCGGTTATGATTACAGCATGCGGCAGGTATGCCTGTTTATAGTATGAAACCACATCGCTTCTCTTTATTGAGCCTACTGTCTGAGAATTGCCAAGCACGGGCATGCCGAGGGGTTGGTCTTTCCAGAATCTCTTTGCAAAAAGGTCGTGGATTAAATCATCAGGGGTGTCCTCAACCATCTTAATCTCCTGCATCACCACCATCCTCTCCTTTTCCATCTCCCCTTTGTCAAACCTTGGATTGAGGAATATGTCAGACAGGAGGTCAACCGCAAGCTCTATATCCTTACTCAGCACCTTTGCATAAAAACAGGTATTTTCTCTGCCGGTAAATGCATTAAGCGCCCCTCCCACTGATTCTATCTCCCGTGCAATATCAAGGGCTGTCCGTCTTTCCGTGCCCTTAAACAGCAGGTGCTCTATGAAATGGGATATCCCGCTTCTACTGCCCTCTTCGTCCCTTGAACCCATGTTGACCCAGATACCAATGGAAGCGGATTGGATATCCGGCATCTCTTCGGTAATAATCTTTAAGCCATTCCTTAACGTTGTTTTCTGGATTTTGGACATAGGTTAATTTATTGAGCGGACAGATTTTAATACAGAATATTGGTGAAAAGATTAAATTGCCATATTCAATAATCAAATAACAAGTTGCAAATAAATTCCAAATTACAATATTCAAAAACAACATTTTAGATATTGATCATTGGAATTTATTTGTTATTTGATGCTTGTCATTTGGATATTTACCCCGTTAGAGAAAGCCGCCGACTTCTGTCGGTGGTTGAAAAAATTTATTGAAGATGGCGGGATAAAGCCGCCATCTGTGTTCTCTAACGGGGTTTACTATGTTGCAGTCTTCCCAAGCGCCTCTTTGCGTGACAGCCTTATCTTCCCCTGTTTATCTACCTCAAGGACCTTTACCAGCACCTCATCGCCTTCCTTCAGCACATCCTTCACATCTTTGACACGCTCTTCCGCGAGTTGTGAGATATGCACAAGGCCGTCTGTTCCGGGGAATATCTCAACAAATGCGCCGAAATCCATAATCTTCCTGACCTTGCCGAGGTAAATCTTTCCAATCTCCGCCTCCTGTGTCAGTTCCTTGATTATGGCAATTGCCTTCTGCGCTGCCTCATCATCAGCTGAGGCGATGTTCACCTTTCCGGAATCATCTATATCAATCTTTACGCCGGTCTTTTCTATAATGCCCTTGATGTTCTTGCCGCCGGGCCCTATGACATCCTTTATCTTCTCCTGCCTTACATAGATGGTGATTATCCTCGGCGCATGCACGGAAAGCTCGGCCCTCGGTGAAGATATGGCCTCCTTCATTTTTTTAAGGATGTGGAGCCTCCCCTCCTTTGCCTGGTGCAGCGCACGTCTTAGTATCTCCTTTGTCACACCGGTTACTTTCATGTCCATCTGGAATGCAGTGATGCCATCTTCTGTGCCGGCGACCTTAAAATCCATGTCGCCGAGATGGTCTTCATCGCCAAGTATGTCGGAGAGCACGGCAACCCTTTCACCTTCCTTTATAAGCCCCATTGCAATACCGGCAACGGCAGCCTTTGTTGGCACGCCGGCATCCATAAGGGACAGGGATGCGCCGCATACAGTAGCCATAGATGATGAACCGTTGCTCTCCAATATGTCGGAGACCACCCTTATTGTGTATGGAAACGCCTCCGCTTCCGGAAGGACCTTTGTCACAGCCCTTTCAGCAAGGGCGCCGTGTCCTATCTCTCTCCTCCCTGGCCCCCTAAGCATCTTCACCTCTCCCACAGAAAATGGCGGGAAGTTATAGTGGAGCATAAAGGTCTTGTATTCCCATCCTGAGAGGGCATCTATCTTCTGCTCGTCTTCTGATGTCCCGAGGGTTGTTGCAACCATTGCCTGGGTTTCGCCCCTTGTAAAGAGGGCAGACCCGTGCGTCCTTGGAAGAAGCCCAACCTCGCATGTTATCTGCCTTATATCAGCCAGCCCCCTCCCGTCTATCCTCGTGTTGGTTGTCAGGACCGACTCCCTCAATATGCGGTATTTGAGGTCTTCAAATAGCTTTGTTACCTCGTCTTCTCTATCTTTATAATTAGGTTTAAGCGATTCTATCAATTCCTTTGATATGTCGGACAGCCTCTGGTATCTCTCCTGTTTTGAAGGGATATTAAGCGCAGCCCTTATCTTGCTGTCTGCAAAGCCAATTACCTTTGCCGCCAGTTCTTCATCTGCCTTAATGGACGGGATCGTCTTCTTCGGCTTCCCTGTCTCTGTCACGATTTTTTCCTGCAGTTTTATAACACCCTGCATGGATTTGCCGGCAAACATCATTGCATCAAGGAGGTCATCCTCGCTTACCATCTTTGCGCCGCCCTCTACCATTATTATTGCATCCTTGCTTCCGGCGACTATCAGGTCTATATCGCTTTCCTTCTGCTGTTTGTTGGTTGGGTTGCAGACGAATTCTCCGTTTACCCTTCCCACCCTGACACCTGCTATGGGGATATTAAACGGAACATCAGATATCATGAGCGCTGTTGATGCCCCCACCATTGCTGCTATCTCAGGATTATTTTCAGGGTCAAGGGAAAGGACCGTAGCAATAACCTGGGTTTCGTTAAAATATCCCTCTGGGAAAAGGGGTCTTAGCGGTCTGTCTATCAGGCGGGAGCACAGCACCTCCCTTTCGCTGGGCCTCCCCTCCCTCTTGAAGAACCCACCCGGAATCTTTCCGGCTGCATATGTCATTTCCATGTAGTTTACTGTCAACGGCAGGAAATCCACATCTTCAGCCGCCTCTTTTGCGGCACAGGCTGTAACAAGAACCACAGTATCCCCGTATCTTACTGTAACCGAACCATTTGCCTGCCTGGCCATCTTTCCAATCTCTATAGAGATTGGCCTTCCCCCAAAATCTACTTCATATCGACTTGGCATCTTATTGTTTTCTCCTTTTAAAAATAATTAATTGTAGTAAGGTCCTGTGATAAAAAGATGGGTTGTGGCGGGATTGGGGAGAGGTTTTCAAAAAGCCATAAGTAGTTGTCTATTTAACGGCCTTTCATTCCTCCCTCCAAAATTGACGGAAGGAACAAATTTGCATAACAAAAGGCCTCTAAATGGGCAACTACTCGTCTTAAGGCTTTTAAAGAAACCATCCCGCATTATCCCTCTGAGGGCAATGAGCCCCTGCCCATGTTTTAAGGTTTTATTTCCTTAAACCCAATTTATCAACGATTGCCTTGTACCTGTCAACATCCTTTCTCTTCAGATAGTCGAGAAGCCTTCTCCTCTGCCCGACTATCCTCAGGAGACCTCTTCTGGAATGATGGTCATCCGTATACAACTTGAAGTGCTCGGTCAGGTAGTTTATCCTCTCGCTAAGGATGGCAATCTGCACCTCAGGCGAGCCGGTGTCCTTTTCATTCCGCTTGTAGGACCTGATAACCTCCTGTTTTCTTTCTGATGTAAGCATCCTTTTTCACCTCCTTCGTAACCGTATGCTATGATAATTACAGGCTGTGGGCGCCTACTCCACCTCTTACCCACCGCTGTTTTTTTATTTAAATACCCTTTCCAGCCGGAACTCGTTACTACCCTTATAATTGGCAAGGGCAATAATCCTTCCGTTAAGGGTGAACTTTATCATCTCTCCGTCTTTAATGGAAGAGGAAATATTCAATTCCATGGCGCTGCCATTATTGAACGGTATCAGCCCGTTCCTTATCCTCAAAGCGCTTACCTCATCCACAGATATCCCCGGCAAATCCGCAAAAAGCCTTTCTACCGGAATAATATCCTTTTCGCAGGCATTATCCATAGAAACGCTGTCGTTAACGGAAAATATCCCGTTACTTGTTCTTCTCAGACCAACAAGGTGGGCGCCGCAGCCAAGTTTCCTGCCTATATCAAAGGCAAGGCTCCTTACATATGTCCCTTTGGAACATGTGACCCCCACTGTAGTAAACGGAAACGTTATATCCTCAACATGTATATCATATATTTCCACATCCCTGGGCGCTCTTTCCACCTCCACCCCCTGCCTCGCAAGCCTGTAAAGGGCCACGCCATTTACTTTTATGGCAGAGAACATCGGCGGCGTCTGTCTTATCCTCCCCCTGAAACTATGGACAACCGCAATTATATCCTCTTTTCTTACTGATGTTATATCCTTTTTTAGTACGACATTGCCCTCGGCATCGTAGGTGTCTGTTTCTTCGCCAAGTTTTATTGAGGCAACGTACTCCTTCCTGCCTCCCTCAAGAAATCTGGCAAGTCTTGTAGCCCCATTTATGCAAACCGGCAGGATACCTGTTGCAATGGGGTCAAGGGTGCCGATATGTCCTGCCTTTTTTGCCCCGAGCCTCTTCTTTACAACCATGACAACATCATGGGAGGTCAGCCCTCTTGGTTTGTCTATAACAAGGATACCATTCATAATAATTATATCGGCTTATTGATTCATAGCCGCTTCGTATATCCTCTTTTCTACTGTATTTACAACCTGTTCCATTACATCTTTCAGGTTCCCCTTTACATTACACCCGGCGGCATTCATATGGCCTCCGCCGCCAAAACCCTGTGCAATCTGCGCCACATCTATTCTCCCCCTTGACCTGAAGCTAAGCTTATATTCCCCTGGTTTCGACTCCCTGAACAGTATCCCGATCTCAACCCCTTCAATAGCCCTTGCGTAATTTACAAACCCGTCAACCACTTCCTTGGCTGCCTTCGCCTTGTTGAGCATGTCAAGTGTAACAAAAAGGGTTGCTATCTTGCCGTCGCTGCTAACCTCCAACGTGTTTAACACAGATGCCAGCAGCTTTAATTTGTTGGCAGGCTGGCTTTCGTATACCCTCTGAGATATCTCCCATGGTTCTGCTCCGAGCCTGACCATCTCAGCGGAAACGGTGAATGCCCTGGGTGTGGCGCTGGAATACCTGAATGACCCTGTATCAGTAAGTATGGAAGTATAAATATTTGTCGCTATCTCAGGGGTAATGGCAACAGATATCGCATTCAGGAGATCGTATATCATCTCACCTGCGGCAGAGGCATCAGGGTTTATAATGTTGATGTCGCCAAAACGGGTGTTTGTGGCATGGTGGTCAATATTTATGAGCTTCCCCCTGTTTTTTATCCTGCTGAAATCTTCACCGATCCTGTCGTCCTGACCGCAGTCCACAACAAAAATGGCATCGTAGATTTTATCCTCAGGCGCCTTGCTGACCACTTTATCCGCAAAGGGGAGGAATTTAAAAGCAGCAGGGACCGGGTCGTACAGGTATGCGGTTACATCCTTTTTTAACTCTTTAAGGCCGAGCGCAAGTGCGAGCGTTGAACCAACTGCATCTCCTTCGGGATTTACATGTGAGGCAACAAGGAATCTGACGCCGTTGTTGATCTCTTTTATTACTGCATCAAATGTCTGCTCGGATTTTTTTGACACCTTTAATCTCCTTAATCTCCTTTATGGATATCCTTTATTATTTCTTCAATACGGCTGGCGTATTCTAGGGAGTCATCAAACTTGAATATAAGTTCCGGTATATGTCTCAGTTTAAGTCTGTTCCCTAGTTCTCTCTTTATATAACCGCTTGCGCTCTGCAACCCCTCGCTTGTTTTCTCCCGCTCCTCCTCGCTCCCTCTCATTGTGAAAAATACCTTTGCATGGCGAAGGTCTTTCGTAACCGATACCTTTGTTATAGTAACAAAACCTATCCTCGGGTCATGTATCTCCCCAAAGAGCATCATAGCTATCTCTTTTCTTATCTCTTCGCCGACTCTCTCGGAACGGTTATAAGCCATAAAGACAGTTAGGGGTTCGGAGTGAGGAGTTTGGAGTTAAAGGAGAAAACTCAAATGAGAAGTTTTTACTCCGAACTCCAAACTCATAGCTCCGAACTATAACTTCCTCGCCACCTCTTCCATTTGGTATGCCTCTATGGTGTCGCCTGTTTTAATATCATTAAACCCTTCTATGGCAATTCCGCATTCGTAGCCAGACAGGACTTCCCTGACATCCTCTTTAAACCTTTTCAAAGAAGACATCTTGCCGTCGTATATAACGATATTGTCCCTTATAAGTCTTACCCTCGAAGCCCTAAGTATCTTGCCGTCAGTCACATAACAACCTGCGATTGTCCCCACCTTTGATATGTGGAAGGCTTCTCTTACCTCTGCCCTTCCAAGGATATTCTCCTTTATAGTGGGCGCCAGCATGCCTTCCATTGCCTTCCTTATGTCATCCACCAGCTCATATATAATGCTGTAGAGCCTTATATCCACGCCTTCCTTTTCAGCAAGCGCCTGGGTCTTTGGCTCTGGTCTTACATTAAAACCGATAACTATGGCATTGGATGCAGATGCCAGCATAACATCTCCTTCTGTTATGCCACCCACTGCATTATGTATAATATTTACCTTTATTGTGTCTGCCGGCAGTTTGCCCAGCATCTCCTTCACAGCCTCCACTGAACCCTGGACATCACCCTTTACAACAACGCTCAGATCCTTTACTGCCCCTTCCTTAATCTTTTCATATAGTTCGGCAAGACTTATCTTTGCTGTCTTTTTAATCTCAGATTCCTGTTTCTTTTTAAGCCTTATGCCTGCAATCTGCTTTGCAGTCACTTCATCTCTTACGACTGTAAACACATCGCCTGCCTCAGGCACCCCTGAAAGCCCTAATATCTCCACTGGCATGGCTGGGCCGGCCTCTTCCACCTTCTTACCCCAGTCACTTATCATTGCCCTGACCCTTCCGCAATGCACCCCGCTTACAAACGCATCCCCTATCTTTACGGTTCCTTCATGCACCAAAACTGTGGCAACCGGTCCGCGTCCTTTATCAAGCTTTGCTTCAATAATTGCGCCTTTTGCAGGCCTTTTCGGGCTTACCTTTAATTCCAGCATCTCTGCCTGAAGGAGTATAATCTCCAGAAGTTCCTTTATGCCTATACCTTTTTTGGCAGAGACCTCTGCGAACATGGTGTCCCCTCCCCACTCCTCAGCTACCAGTCCGTACTCTGTCAACGACTGCCTTATCTTTTTGGGTTCTGCTGTAGGAAGGTCAATCTTGTTTATGGCGACGATTATGGGGACCTTTGCAGCCTTTGCATGGTTTATTGCCTCTACTGTCTGTGGCATAACCCCGTCGTCCGCCGCAACTACAAGGACCACTATATCGGTTACCTTTGCACCCCTGGCCCTCATGGCTGTAAACGCCTCGTGTCCGGGGGTGTCAAGGAATGTTATATCTCCCTTTTCAAGATGCACATGGTATGCGCCTATATGCTGTGTAATGCCGCCTGCCTCGCCGGCAGCCACATTTGTCTTTCTTATGGCGTCCAGGAGCGAGGTCTTGCCATGGTCAACATGGCCCATGACAGTAACAACAGGAGCCCTGTGGTTTAGCTCGCCGTGTTCTGTTGTGGTGTCTTCCAGAAGCAGGTCTTCCTGCGGGGCAATTTTCTCTACCTCGTATCCAAAATCCGTGGCCACCAACGTAGCGGCATCCGCATCTATGAACTGATTTATTGTTGCCATTATTCCGAGGTTCATGAGTTTCTTTATTATATCGCCTGCCTTTACACCCACCCTACGGGAAAGGTCTCCCACGCTTATGGCATCCGATATCTTTATAACCCTTTTTGCCGCCTTTGGTACGGTTATCTCGGTTTTCTTAAGCTCCCTCTCGCTGGAAGGGGGTTTAACCTTGTTAAATTTCTCCAGTCTTTCAAATTTGCTACGTTTGCCAAAGGGGCCCCTCTTTTCATATTGCTTTTTTCTGGCTGGTTTTTCCTGGGCAGTTATCTTTATCTCTTTCTTGATGTGTATCTGTTTACCTTCCGGTATCCTGGCCGGAGGTACAGAAGTATCTGGCACAACAACCGGCCCTGTTCCTGCTATCTGGTCTATTTCTTTTAATCCGGCAGCGGTTTCAAATTTCTTTTCAGTTGTTTCTGCTGCAGGGACAGCAGGTTTCGCCGCAGTCTTTTCCTTATCTGCCTGCCGTGGGGCGATCTTGTCAACCTTCTTCCCTCTTGCGGGTTTTATTTGTTCTTCCGGCGCTGCAACCTCTGTTATCTTTGCTGCTGCAGTGCCTGTTTCCGTCTCTTTGACAGACTCTTTCCCCTCTGCCTCCACAGGCTGAACAGCCCTCCGCCTTATAACAGTGGGCTTTACCCTCTTCTCTTCCATCTTTTTGTCAGATTTCTCTTGTTTTTTCTTTTCTGTCATTGTCTTTTGCTCTATTTATTCCTTTCCTTTGCCGCCTCTATAAGTTTTTTAGCCTTCTTGGGGCCAATGCCCTCTATGGCTGAAAGCCCGTCCATGCCTGCATTAACTATATCCGCCATAGTATTTATCCCCGCATCCTTAAATATATCTCTTGTCTTAGGCCCAACGCCTGGAAGGGAGGATATGTCATCGCTGTCTGTTGCCGCAGCCGCCTCTTCTGCCGGCGGCGCTGAAATACCCTCTATTCCGGCGCCGGTTTCATTCTGCTGCGCAACCTGAGTTTCAACATCCTCTGTTGCCTGTTCCAGTGCAATCTTCTTTGCCTCTGTTTCTGTACGTATGTCTATCTTCCAGCCGGTAAGCTTGGCAGCCAGCCTCACATTCTGCCCTTTCTTGCCTATGGCAAGGGAAAGCTGGTCATCCGGCACTATAACCTCCACCGCATGGTCTGTCTCGTCCATAATAACCTTGACTACCTGCGCCGGCGAAAGCCCATTGCAGATAAATTTGGCAGGTTCATCTGACCACGGGACTATATCAATCTTTTCGCCTCTCAGTTCCTGGACAACTGCCTGAACCCTGGATCCCTTAACCCCGACACATGCCCCGACAGGGTCAACAGCCTTGTCATTGGAAGATACGGCTATCTTTGTCCTGTCTCCCGGCTCCCTCGCAACGCCCTTTATGTTAATAATACCCTCGTATATCTCAGGTACTTCCATTTCAAAGAGTTTGGCCACAAAATTGGGATGTGTCCTTGAAAGGATTATCTGCGGTCCCTTCTGGACATTCCTTACATCTATTATAAGCGCCCTGATTCTATCGCCCTGGCGGTAGCCTTCCTTTCTGATCTGTTCTTCCCTGGGGAGGACTGCCTCTGTTCTCCCGAGGTCCACAAGCATATTCCCTTTTTCAAATGTTTGGGCTATCCCTGTTATAACCTCCCCGCGTTTGGTTGAATACTCCTTGTAAACCATATTCCTTTCAGCCTCGCGCATCTTCTGGATAATGATCTGCTTTGCAGTCTGTGCTGCTATTCTGCCGAATTCGCTTGTATCCAGCTTTATCCCGAGACTGTCGCCGGAGGCTGCTTCAGGGTCCAGTTCAGCGGCTTCTTCAAGAGATATTTCCATGTCAGGATTGGCCACATGCTCCACAACGGTCTTAAACTGAAAGAGTTCTATCTCGCCCAGTTCCTCGTTGAAATGCGCCTCAATAACCTTATTCTGGCCGTGCTTCTTCTCGGCCGCCTTAACCATGGCAGATTCAATGGCATCAATAAGTACGCTTTTATCAAGCCCCTTATCCTTGCCTACCTGTTCAATAACATTATTAAGATTGAGTCCCATTTCCTCCTCCAAACTATGAATTAAAAATTACGAATAAAAAATTCTTAAATCATAATTCCTAATTACTAATTCCTAATTGTATCTCAAGCCTTGCCTTTTCAATATCTTCGAAAGGTATCTCCCATTTTTTGTTTTCACTGTCTGTTATAAGAACCTTGCCTTCCTTAAAACCGTCAATAGTTGCCGTGAAATTTCTCCTTCCCTCTATCGGCTGTTTTGTCTTTATCCGCACCCGCCTGCCTGCATATTTCAGGAAATCATTTTCTTTTGTCACAGGCCTGTCCGGACCCGGGGAGGAGACTTCAAGGTCGTAGGCGCACCGGATAATGTCTTTCACATCAAGTATAACCCCAAGCTCTTCGCTCACATCACCGCAATCATCCACCGTCACACCACCGGGCTTGTCTATATAAAACCGCAATATCCACCTTCCGTGTTCCATCATGTATTCCACATCAATCAGTTCCATGCCCCTCTGAGCAACAACGTGCTCTGCAAGTTCCTTTGCCTGTCTTATTATATCCCCGCCCTTCAAAAAAAACCTCCTTAAATAAAAAAGCGGGCATAAGCCCACTTTTCAATGGTACGGTTTACAAAAGTTAGCACAAAAGTTTTGGCATTGCAAGCAAAAAGTTTGCCGAGGATGCTGATTATCACATTTGCATGACTGAGTCAGCTATACTTTTGTATCGTGAAATTTGAGATGCCTGCGTTTTTTGATTCGCATTTATTTTTTAAAACTGTTTTTTAAAGCTTGACATCAATTATATATGTATAGTAATAGATTCCAAATACAAACGCATGAAATAATGTTACATCTTACGTTTGTATTAATATTAATCCAACCCCGTTTGTCTAAGGAGACTAAAGACACTTGTTCAAAAAAAGCCTGCTCCTTAAGATACTCACCATAGTCATAAGCATCACAGTCATCGGCTTCAGCATACTCATCTACAAGGTCATAAACCAGGAAAAGGAAAGCCTCCTTGAAGAGAGGAGAAAGACCAGCGAACTTATGGCCCAGCCCATCCTCCACACCATATACAAGGACATGCTGGATGAGAGGGCTGACATGACCCGCTATCTCATAGAAGGCATGAAGAATGTAAAAGGCACAGAGCGGGTGCAGGTCATAAGGAGCAACGGCATAGAGGAGGCATTCCAGGACTTCAAAACCCTTAAGGCTGTTGAAAAGGAATATGGTGACCTGAAGCCTGAGTGGACAGCAGGCCATCCCAACAAAGAGAAAAATGTTGCGCAGGGCATTGACAATCCCAGATTCAAAGAGGCGCTGGGACTTTTCAACAAAGGAAGGGTTGAAGGGATTTCCTATATTGAAGAAGCTGATGGCAAGCATCTCTTTACATACATCATACCCATAGAGTTTAGGCCCAAGTGCAATGCCTGCCATGTGTCAAAGGAAGAGGCAAGGGGAAGCATGATGATATCCACCTCCCTTGAGGATATGTATGCTACATTGGCATCCAGCAGGACGAGGTGGATAATATACGGTCTTCTTACCATCTCCGGTGTAAGTATCGTGCTCATCATCCTTGTGAGGAGTATTATAACGAAACCCATAGGAGAGACCCTGACCATGCTCAAGTCCATTGCAGACGGGAGCGGAGACCTCACCAAGAGGCTTACCATTGCCTCAAAAGACGAGGTGGGCATGCTTGGGATATGGTTCAACAAATTTGTTGAAGGCATGCAGGACATGGTAAAAGGCATCTTCGGCGCATCCAGGGAGGTGTCCTCAGCCTCCGGCGGCATAAAGCGCTCATCCGAGGGCATATACAGCTCTGCCCAGACCCAGCTTCAGGCAGTAGAAGAGACATCCTCGTCCATAGA
>Ga0155930_1047_pt1 | contig 13479 bp, 14 predicted proteins | sample RifCSPlowO2_02_FD_107584 | JGI IMG/M metagenome (GOLD analysis project Ga0155930, IMG submission 107584) | Deltaproteobacteria bacterium RIFCSPLOWO2_02_44_9 | reverse complement strand
CCCTTTCCAGAGCCTCTGTGCCGCCTGTTACCTCTGATATATGCCTGCTTACGCCGTGTCCTCTTGCTGATGCCAGCACAGCGCCGTTGTCAACACGAATTGCTGATGCAGTAATATCAGCAATATATGAGCCCACCGTGCTGCCCGGTGTTCTGGGGCCTTCCTTTGCAATGGCCTTTCCTTTTATCACAACCTCTGCGCCAAGCTTTCTGCCGATCTCCTTTGCCCCTGTGTCTGTCAAATCAACAATGCGGTACGCTTTAGCCACTTCGATTTTGCCTGTTGCTACTGAAATATCTACTATATTAAATCCTTTATTTATAAACTCTTCCTTTAACGCTGTTTCCGAAGCAGCCATATCAAACTGCTGGCCTCTGACTTCGCTTTTGCCCCACCATCCCCACCAGAATATATATTCCTGGCCTATATTCTGTTCGGCAATCATAAACAGCACCCTCGGCTTCTCTACCCTTGCCTGCAAAAGCCCCAGTGCTGCCAGGTCGTTCTTAAGGTTCTCCACCGCCACCGTGGCGGATATGGTAACCTCATACAGATTCCCTTTGGGCCCTGCGTTTGTAATATCGTATTTCTGTATATAACCCTGCGTCTTTGTAAAGATGTTGTCCCTCACAACCTGATAATCCTCCACCAGTGTCTCTGCTGCAACCATGGTCCCCACGGCCTGCTCCACTGCCTTCCTCATAGCGTCCAGGAGGGCTGCATCCCTTGCCATTGCATCATTTCCGGCAGTATACGGCGCAACCCCTGTGGCGCTTACAACCTGGGGCTCGGCATGAGAAATAGCAGGCAGCAAGCAGTGAACAGTGAGCAGTAAACCGACTGCAACACTTATTGTCAAATTCATAATTCTTAATTCATCTTTCCTGATTCTCGCCATAGTAATTACCTCCATTTTAAAAAATTGTAACTTGTAAATCGCAAATCGAAAATCTTACTTCCCTTCCAGCCTCTCCATAATGAAGTTGAGCTGTTTATCGCCTGACCTGATATGCCTATCTCTTCTGTTTCGTTACCAAAAGGAAGGACAGCCACAGCATGGGGAAGTGATTTTAATAAGGGTTCAGTCCCGGCCTTTTTTTCAGCCCGTTGTGATGCAGCGCATGCGAGAAGAAAAAAGGCAGAACAACTACTACGGGATAGTTCACCCTTCTCATAAAGGCCTCGTTTTACCACAGTTTAAATATAGCACGATATAAAAACCTGTCAATGGACGCATTTTATCTTTCCTGACAGATTTTTTTATTTACCCACACACAGAAAGCTCCGACTTTTAACTGCCACAGCCCGCCGTATGCCCCCTCCTGTGGACAGGGATGAAGGCGGGCGAATGGAGATTAAGATTTATATTCCTATGCAGTCAATAAGCCCCGCCCTGTGGGCGGGGTTATTAACTCGGAAATGAGGAGGGGTTACTATTATTTCAATTCAAAAATAGGAAAACCTTCTGTGAACTTCTAACGGGTTTGCTTCTATTATGCCCCGCCCTGCTGGCCGGATAACTTCACCCTCAAAGACAGTTCATCAAGTTGTTTTTTCTCCACAGGTGACGGCGCATCTGTCATAAAGCAGGTTGCCTTCTGGGTTTTGGGGAATGCAATAACATCCCTGATTGACTCTGCGCCGCATAGGATTGCCACAAGCCTGTCCAGGCCAAAGGCGATGCCGCAGTGAGGCGGCGCGCCAAAATCAAGGGCATCCAGCAGAAAGCCAAACTTCTGCCGCGCATCTTCGTCATTTATGCCGAGTTTTGTGAATATGAGCGACTGGACATCCCTTCTGTGTATCCTTATGCTTCCGCCGCCTATCTCTGTCCCGTTAAGCACCAGGTCGTATGCCTTTGCCCTGACCTCAAGCGGGGCAGTATCCATCTTTGGGATATCCTCATCCAGCGGCGCTGTAAAGGGATGGTGCACTGCAACAAACCTCTTTGCCTCTTCATCATATTCCAGAAGGGGAAAATCAGTCACCCATACAAGATTGAAAATACCCTTTTGGATAAGATTGAGCCTCTCCCCTATATTCAATCTCACCCTCCCAAGTGCGGTATTGGCTATCCTGGGATTATCTGCAACAAATAAAAGCAGGTCTCCGGCCTTTGCATCAAGGGTCTTTATTATTCCAGTCTTCTCATCATCTGTTAGGAACTTTGCTATGGGAGACTGCCAGCCTTCTGCTGTAATCTTTACCCATGCAAGACCCTTTGCGCCAAAGGAATTGGCAAGCAGAGTAAGCTCGTCCAGTTCCTTTCTGGAAAATTCCCCGCACCCTTTTGCATTAAGGGCCTTGATTATACCCCCCTTTTTGACGGCATCGGCAAAGACCTTAAAACCCGAATCTTTTACAATAGATGTAATATCTTTCAATTCAAGGCCGAATCTGGTATCAGGATTGTCAAGCCCGTATCTCCCAACCGCCTCTGCGTATGTGAGCCTTGGAAACGGCAGCGATAATTTCACGCCTATACCGCGCTCAAATAACTCGGCTATCAGGCCTTCCATAAGCCCCATCACATCTTCCCTGTCCACAAAACTCATCTCTGCGTCTATCTGCGTAAATTCCGGCTGTCTGTCAGCCCGCAGGTCTTCATCTCTGAAACATCTGACAATCTGGAAATATCTGTCAAACCCTGCGACCATGAGAATCTGCTTAAAAAGCTGGGGAGACTGGGGGAGCGCAAAAAAATGCCCTGGATTGAGCCTGCTCGGCACAAGGTAGTCCCTTGCGCCCTCAGGCGTGCTCTTTGTGAGGGCCGGCGTTTCCACCTCAAGAAAATGCCTTTCTGAAAGATAATCTCTCACCAGCCTGCACACCTCATGACGGAGTATCAGGTTTTTCTGCAAGGCCGGTCTTCTCAGATCAAGATAGCGGTACTTAAGCCTTACGCTCTCCGCCACATCCGTTTTATCCTCTATCAAAAAAGGAGGGGTTGCAGACTCATTTAATATCTTTAACTCCTTTACAAGGATTTCTATCCCGCCTGTCTTTAGTTCAGGGTTTTCTGTCCCCGCAGGCCTTTTTGAAACAGCGCCTTTTACTGCAAGGACAAATTCAGACCTGATATGATGGGCTGTCTCATGGGATGCCGCACTCACAGCCGGATTAAAAACTATCTGCACCAGGCCTTCCCTATCCCTCAGGTCCACGAATATCAGCCCGCCATGGTCGCGCCGCCTCTGCACCCATCCCATAAGGGTTACATTATTTCCTGTATCCCTGTCAGCAAGTTCTCCGCAGTAATGACTCCTCTTCCAGTCTCCAAGATGTTCTGCCAATGAAATGCCTCCTTCTATTCAGTGGTAAATGTTGTATTTCTAACACACCCTGCTGCCATTTTCAATTACAATAAAATCTTATGTCAATAAACTCTTACCGCGCAAATTATGCCCTGCGAACCTGTCATAGCGTGATTTCTTGTTAAATTTTATTAATTTTTATCTTGACAACCCTGTCCTGATGTTATATAGACAATCCACACAAAAGAGGTCTATTACAAAAGAGGTCTATTTATTTTATTACAGGAGGGCAATAGAATGAAGAGGGTAATCTTTTTCGTATCATTATTGCTCATTGCCGTACTTGCCGGTGCAGAAATAGGCTACACAGAATACGGCGATATTGTACTGGGCAGAAAAATGGAAAGTATGGAAAAGGCTAGTGTGAAGCCGGTAATGTTCCCACACTGGTTCCACAGGATCAGATTCAAGTGCAAGGTTTGCCATGAAGATATTTTCATATTGCAGAGAGGGGCCAATGACATCAACATGAATGCCATAATGAACGGCGAATTCTGCGGCAAGTGCCATAACGGTCTGATTGCATGGGAACCGCTGTACTGTGAACGATGTCATTCATGGGAAGGCCCAGTGCCGCCTTACCCTGCCAAATCAACAGGTAAGTAAGTTATAACGAAAGGAGATGTCTATGAAAAATCTTCATATAATAAAGTTTATTCCCGGGACAATCCTCGCGATAGTTTTGGCAATAAGCATAGGCCTTATGCCTAAGCTTGTTACACAAATAATTGCTGCTGAACCTGCAAAGAAGGCGCCTGCGAAGGCAGCTGAACCAGCCAAAGAGCCTGCAAAGGCAAAGGAGAAGGCGCCATCCCCTACGTTTGACCCAAAGGATCCAAAGAGCATATTATACATGGATACAAAGGGTAATGTGGCAGGCACAGGCGACCCAACCAAATCAGGACCTGCCAGCGAGGTAATAAAGATGGGGGCTGGCTGGCACCCGGCAGCACTTGCAGCCGCCTTACTCCCAAAGGACAGATACGGTCTTGTTGACTGGGCAAGGGCAGTAAAAGATAACATCATAGCGCCAAGACCTTCCATCGACCCCTCTGATGATGAATTACCGCCCATGGACATGAATGTGGTGATAGAAACAAAAAGCGACTTTACCAATGATGTGGTTTATCCACATTATATACATACATGGTGGCTTAAATGTGAAGTGTGCCATCCAGCCATCTTTGTGCCGGCAAAGGGCCAGAATCAGATGACCATGAGGGAGATAGTTGAGGGTAAGTTCTGCGGCAGGTGCCATGGAAAAGTGGCTTTCCCGCTGACCGACTGTGTAAGATGCCATGTGCAGCCTAAAAAGGCGGCTAAGAAATAAATGCGGAAAAGAATATTATTTACCGCCTTTTTTATCCTTATACTATCATCCTTTAGCCTTGCAAAACTTGGTGATATGGTATTTGATGGCAAGGCCGAAAGCCGTAAAAAGGCCGGGGTTGCACCGGCAGTTTTTCCGCACGGTAAACATGAAGAATTTTATAAGTGCGCAGATTGCCACCCAAAGATATTTAAGGACAAGCGCGGGGCAAACGATGTCTCCATGCAGAAAAACATGTCAGGCGAGTTCTGCGGCTCCCTTGAGTGTCACAACAGTCCCAAGGCATTTCCCCTCTATGAATGCGTTAAATGTCATATAGAGAAAAAAGCAGGCAGTAAATAATTTACCGCCTGCTTTTTTCTTGTTCCCCTTCCTTCAAAATTGAATAATCATCAAAGCTCTACTTACCTGTTGCCACAGCTTCCTTTCTTGATGATTCAGGTCCCACCATTCCGCCTGTGATTATCAGTTTGAATGCATCCTCTACAGACATATCCAGAGGTATCACATCCTTTTCAGGAATGAGTATGTAAAAACCTGTGGTGGGGTTTGGAGTTGTGGGCAAAAACACATTAACGACATTCTCTACAGTCTTGGTCTGCACCTCGCCGCTGGCGATACCGGTAACAAAACCGATTGAATATATACCCTTACTCGGAAACTCTATGAGCACAGCCTTTCGGAACCCTGAATAGCCGGACACAAAAAAGGTTTCAATAAACTGCTTGATGGGCTTATAGATACCCCTGAAGAAAGGTATCTTCACAAGCATCCCCTCTCCAATCTCAACCAGTTTTTTGCCTAAAAGGTTTGTCGTAAGAAGACCCACCAGAAAAATGGCGACTATGGTAAATATAACTCCAAGGCCAGGTATGTGAAACGGCAGATATATATCGGGATGGAGGGTATCAGGTAAATATTCCAATATCGCATCCATGTAATTCACAATAACAGCAAGTATGTAGATAGTGATATAAAGCGGCACGACAACCAGCAGCCCGGTGATAAAATATTTTTTGAATCCTGTTTTAATCGTTTTTAACATCACACAACTGCCTTCCTTCTTATTTCAACCTTACCTTCTATAATATTCTTTATCCGGTTTTTTTCATCCACATAGACAAGCACAGGCTGGTGATTCACCGCCTCTTCCTCTTCCATCCCCGCATAGCTGGCTATTATTATGATATGCCCCTTCTTGGCCAGATGCGCAGCAGCGCCGTTGATGCAGGCATCACCGCTGCCTCTTTCACCCTTTATCACATAGGTCTGAAACCTTGCCCCGTTGGTTATATTGTAGATATTGACCTGTTCATACGGCAAAAGCCCGGCTGCGTCCATCAGTTCCTCATCCAGTGTTATGCTCCCCTCATAGTCGACATTCGCATCGGTCACTGTTGCCCTGTGGATTTTTGATTTTAGCATAATCCTCTGCATTTTCTTTTTAACCTCCTTGAAATGCTGAAGACTTAGGATGGAACAAAAAAATACCTTCAGCCTTAAGCCTTCAGCCTAATATACAGTTATCTATAAGTCTGGTCTTTCCAATCCTGACAGCCATAGCCATGAGCGCCTTGCCCGCAACAATATCAACATCCTTAAGCGTATCTACATCACATACTTTGACATAATCTATCACTGCCAGCGGCTCTGCCTTTACGACCCTTTTCACCTCTTTCAATATTATATCCACGTCCTTTACACCGCTTTCAAATATATCCTTGCCTTTTTTTATGGCATTATAAAGGCAGAGGGCTGCCTTTCTTTCTTCTCTGTTAAGATGCTTATTCCTTGAGCTGAGGGCCAGACCATCCGGCTCCCTTATTGTAGGCACGCTTACAATATTTACCCCTATATTCAAATCCTGCGCCATCCTCTTTATTATCATGAGCTGCTGGAAGTCCTTTTCACCAAATATGGCAGTATCAGGCATTATGATATTGAACAACTTTGCGACTACCGTTGCCACACCACGGAAATGCCCCGGCCTGGAAATACCGCACAGATGCCTGCTCAACCTCTCCACCTCAACATGGGTCTCATAACCGTCTGGATACATCTCTTTAGCATCCGGGCTAAAGACCACATCCGCCCTATTGGCCTCTGCCAATGTCAAATCAGCATTAAAGTCCCTCGGATAAGAGGCATAATCTTCCTTTGGTCCAAACTGAAGGGGGTTAACAAATATTGAAAGCACAAGCACATCGCCCAAACTCCTTCCTTTCTCAAGAAGGCTTACATGTCCTCTGTGCAGACAGCCCATGGTTGGCGCAAAGACAATGGACTTGCCCGCATTTCTAACAGCATCCGAAAAAGTTCGCATCTCTTTTATATTCTTTATGACCCTCATAATATTTAAAAACTGTGCTCTTTTGCCGGGAATCTGCCTGTCTCCACATCTTCCATATATTCACTGGCCGCAGAAGATATAATATCCTTTAAATTTGCGTATCTTTTGACAAACCTCGGCTTAATATCGTCATACAAACCCAGGATATCATGTATTACAAGGACCTGGCCGCCGCAATGAGGGCCCGCGCCTATGCCTATGGTCGGGATAGAAACAGCCCTTGTTATTTCCTTTGCCAGCTCCGCGGGCATACCTTCCATAATAACGGCAAACGCCCCTGCCTCCTCCACAGCCTTTGCATCATCCAATAATCTTTTTCTCTGTTTCTTTTCCCTCCCCTGAACCCTGTAGCCTCCCATAATATGAATAGACTGCGGCGTAAGCCCGATATGGCCCATGACAGGAACACCCATAGCCACTATGGCCTTTATAGTATCCGCTACATCCAGGCCGCCCTCAAGTTTAACAGCCTCTGCGCCGTCTTTTACAAACAGGCCGGCATTCCTTCTGGCATCTTCAAGGGATGCCTGATAGGATAAAAACGGCATATCTGCAACAACAAGCGCATTTTTTATGCCTTTTGCTACAGCCCTCGTGTGATACCTCATCTCATCCATTGTCACAGGGAGTGTATTCTTATGGCCCGCAAACACCATCCCTGCCGAATCCCCTACAAGGATTATCGGAATACCCGCCTCATCTAAAATCCTTGACATGGAATAATCATAGGCAGTGAGGACAGGTATCTTTCTGCCCTCCTTTTTCATTTTTAAAACATCAAGGACTGTTATCTTCTTCATTGTTTTCACCAAATAAAAAAGCCTTCTGAACCAAAGTCCAGAAGGCCAAATTGAGTTCGGAGTTAGGAGTCAGGAGTGAAGAGTAAAAGCTTTTAATGCTTTTAATCTTTTACTCCGAACTCTGAACTCCCATCTCGTAACTGTCCTTTCCGTCCCGGTTCAAGAAACCTGAATCCAAGCGGGAAAAAATAAGGTTGAGGTTAAGGCTAAGGTTGAGGAAAAGCTTTTGTCTTTTCTTAATCTTAACCTCAACCTAAACCCTAACCTGTATTTCTATCTATCTCGCCGGTATATAATGCTGCACACCTCCCCTTATTGACCTTATCTCATTTACCATGCCCGCAAGGTCTTCAGGACGGTCAATAAAGTCTATGTCAGATGTATTGACCACAAGGAGCGGTGTATCTGTATAGTAAAAGAAATATCTGTTATATGCATCCACCAGTTTCTCTATATAATCCTCTTCTATATTTGCCTCGTAATCCTTATTCCTCTTCTTTATCCTTTCAATCAGCACATCGGTGCTGGCCTGAAGATATATCACCAGGTCTGGTTTGGGCACCCTTGCATCAAGTAATCTGTATACCTGCTCATAAAGGGCCAGCTCATTTTCATCAAGGTTCTGATAGGCAAAAATCTTATCCTTTGCAAAAAGATAATCTGCAACAACGGCGGAATTGAAAAGTTCCTGCTGGCTGAGTTCCTTTTGCTGCCTATACCTGCTCAGGAGGAAGAAAAGCTGGGTCTGAAAGGCATACTTTTTCCTGTCTTTATAAAAATTGGTAAGAAAAGGATTGCTGTCAACCTCTTCCAGTAAACTCCTCCCTTGAAACTCTCTTGCCAAAAGTTCTGTAAGACTGGTCTTCCCCACCCCTATGGGTCCTTCTAAAGCAATATATCTGGCCTTTTCCATAACAATGGGAGCAATAACCGTACCAAAGATTTTGGTGTGGGGATATAACCTTCAGACTTGTTAAATAAGATAGCCCAGTTGTGCAGTGAAAGTCAAGCCTGTGGCAAAAACCAGAAAATACAAAAGCCCTGCCAATCATTCATGGCAGGGCTTTTTGTTAAATTTTTTTTAGTTCAGTATATACTTCTCTGGATTGATATTAACACCGTTTACCACTATCTCGTAATGCAGGTGGGGCCCTGTGCTTCTGCCGGTATTGCCGATAGCAGCAATCTTCTCCCCCCTTTTAACCCGCTTGCCCACATGCACATATGTCTCGGAGAGATGGCCGTATTTGGTGAGTATGCCGTAGCCGTGGTTTATTGTAATATTCTTGCCGAGGCCGTTCTCCCTGTCAACCCTGCTCACAATGCCGTTCGCCGGTGACAGAACCACCGTGCCCATGGCATTTGCAATGTCCATACCCTCATGCATCTGCCTCAGGCCTGTAAACGGCGATATGCGGTATCCAAAATTTGATGTAACCCATCCCCTCGCAGGCCATATGGCAGGTGTAGAAGCAAATAGCGAGGTCTGCTTAAAAAGATGCTCATTAAGCTCTGTAAAGCTTTTTTCCTGCGCCATTGCCTCTGCCTTAAGCTGGTCAAGGTCTGAGTGCATCTGCTTTATCAGTCCTGCCCTCGCCCCTTCCAATGTGGCTGTATCTTCTTCAAATGATGGTCCACCTATGCCAAGCACCTGAGACGAACCAGCAGGCACTTCCATATTTGTAATAATCCTGAGCTTCTTATCAAACTGCTTCAGCTTGGCCATATGGAATTCAAGGTCGCCAACCTTGCTTGCAAATGCCTGCAATTGTATCTTCTGCACAGCATTTTCCTTCTTCAGGCTGTTAAGTTCATGGGTCTTCAATTTTACCTGCGTATAGTCAAAGATCATAAACGAAAAAGCCGCAAAAGAAATGCCGAGCATAACAAATATAGCCCTCAAGAGGTTAAGCGGAAGTCTAAGTTTCCTGACACGAGAAGGGTCCTGCGGCACAACAAAAACAGTATAAAATCTCTTTTTTTTCAATCTCATAACCTCCTTTCATGGGAAATTCATGTAAAATTAAAATGTCAATATCATGTAAACCCAAGTTTGTCAAGTGTTTTTATATAGTTCGCCTATTTTTATACACAGCCCATACCTCTATTTTTAACCTTAATCTATCACCACGGGTATCAACAGTCTGTGATATAAGTCACATGTAGAAAAGCTGATGCCGTGCCTGCCTCATATATGCAGGATGAACTTTTCCTTTTCTATTTCAACATAGCCCTCCTGGGACATTTTCTTCAAGGCCCTGCTCACCACCTCCCTGGACGAACCTATCATAGCAGCTATCTCTTCATGGGTCAACCTTTCAATGGCCACAACCCCTTTTTCTGTCTTTCCGCTGGGATTCGCAATACCTAAGAAGGTATGCGCAATCCTACCGCAGACATCCAGAAGGGCCAGACCGCCTATCTGCCTGTCAGCCTCCCTGAGCCGTCTTGAAAGATGGGAGAGAAAATTAATTGCTACAGCGGGATGGGTCTTAATATACTCCATAAGGGCATTGCCGTGTATTACGAGGCACTCTGCGTCCTCCATTACCTCCACATTCGCAGACCGCGGCTCTCCGTCAAAAAGCGCCATCTCCCCGAATATATCCCCTTCTTTCATAATTGAAAGCACAATCTCTTTCCCCTCTTCGCCGTATAACACCACCTTTAGCCTGCCGGATAGTATTATATAAAGGGCATCGCCTATATCCCCCTCCCGTATAATCTGGCCTCCCTTTGGCCAGTGTCTCTTTTCGCCCAGCTTAATCAGCGCATTTACATCCTCACTGCTCAAAGAACCAAATATCCGTGCATTGGAGATGGTTTTCGCTATATTGTCTTCCATGTTCAATTCACCCCGCTTATTTCCATTTCACTTATAAGAAGGCTTGGTGCGCCAACCCTGCCGATAAACCTCAGGTCCCTCCCTGCAAACTCTACATTGGAAAATAACCGGAGGATATTGCCGGCTATTGCAGCGCCCCGCACAGGATAGCTAATCTTCCCCCCCTCCACCCAGAGACCGGTGGCCCCAAAGGAAAAATCGCCTGTTATTGGATTTGCAGTGTGCGCACCAAGTATGTTTGTAATAAAAAGACCCTTATCCATGCTGGCAAGAAGCCCTTCCAAATCCTTTTCTCCCTTTTCCATATAAAGATTGGATATGCCGACTGTTGCAACAGACTTAAAATTAGACCTCGCTGCACTCCCTGTGGATACAGCGCCTTCTCTCTTTGCCCAGTAAGTATCATATAAATAGGCCGCACAAACCCCTTTGTCAACAAGGCAGGTCTTATGCCTCGGGACACCTTCACCATCAACCCTTGAAGTGCCCCACCCGTTTGGGAGGAGACCGTTGTCCCATATGGTCAAATTTGGACTGAAAACCTTCTCTCCCTTCTTCCCTCTCAGCATGGATTTCCCCTTGACAATATTATCAGATAGAAAAGAGGGTGCCAGGACCTCCATGAATTCACATACTATTACATTCTCTATTACAACAGGACATTTGATGGTCTTTATGGTCCTTGCATCCAGCATATCAACCGCCCTCTTTGCAGCACCCCTTCCAACCTTTACCACATCCACATCGCTTGCAAAATGGCCCATCCCCATCTCCCATCCCATCTGGGAATCTCCTTTATCCTCTGCCACTGCCATAATGCTTGAAGAGACAAATGTGGCCATGTCCCCTGCATCAACACCCTTGAAGTTTACTATCCTCGTTGTAACAAAGGATTCGTGATAACTTGCCTTTCTTACCTTTGTTATCCTTGGGTCAAAACCCTTTGCAGACTGCTCAAGACTGACTGCCTTATTAATCTTCTCTTCCTCTGACATCTGAACAAGCGATGGGTCAAATGTCATAAGTTCCTCCTCTGTCCCTCTACTGGCAGGAGACGGAAGAGATATAAATTCATCAGGCTCAACCCCCTCGCTGCCCATGATGGCATTATCTATCAACTCATCAATGGAGCCGCCTGACAACATGCTGGTGAATGCAAAGCCAGCCCTGTTGCCCCTCAAGACCCTTAAACCGATTCCCTGGCTGGAAGAGACCTTAAAGGCATCCACAGCGCCGCCCTTCGCCTCAATGGCAATGCCGCTTTGTGATGAATAAAATATCTCCCAGGCATCAACTCTGTGGTTTAGCATCTTAACAAGGTTTTCTATTATACCTTCTGATTCCTGACCCCCGATAGATGCATTCGAGGGCAGGTTTCTGACTTCTGACTTCTGAACTCTGAATTTTGACTTTTCTTTCATAGCTCTATCATCACCGCATTCTCATCACAGTTTGGAAATTTAAAACACCTGACACACTCACCCCATACCTTGTGCGGCAGAACCTCCTTGCCAACAGGTTTAAAACCGAGCTTCTCAAAAAAGCCCGGCTTGTATGTAAGGGCAAATACTTTGGGAATACCCAGAGACCTTGCCTCGTCAAGGCAGGCATTCACAAGCATGCTTCCCACCCCTTTCCCGCTCGCCCCTTCGCTCACAGTTAGAGACCTTATCTCACCCATATCCTCCCAGCATATGTGAAGGGCGCAGGCGCCGGCAATGGCGCCATTTTCTTCATATACATAAAAGTCCCGGAGGTTATCATATATATCAGTCAACGGCCTGTGAAGCATCTCTCCCTTGCCAGCATATATCTCGATAAGTTTGTATATATCCCTGACATCATCCAGTTTTGCTTTTCGTATCACCTGCTGCCAATCTCCTTCTGCAATTTTTGAGATGCTATCATTGTAAAGATGCAATTGTCAAAACAAAAAGGAATGCAGTATATTTTTCTTGACAACACAATATATTGTGGTATAGTGTAGCCCACCCCACAATATATGCTATATTTACCTTTAAAAAACAACCACTTATATTCATTGGCAGGCTGCACATTGTAGACCTGCAGGAAGCAAGATTATGATATGTATAATAAAAATTTTTCTATCTTTCTCTTTGTTTAAGACCCCTGATTTATATGTAAGAACAAACTCCTCTTTTAAAATTATACCTCAGTCCTATCCAACGATACTATTATAAAACTGCCTGAAGGAGGCAATATGGGTGTTGAACAAAACATTTTTGGCGAGAGTTTCAGGGCCGGAACTCCAAAGAAAAGATTGGCACGGCTGTCACAGAAACAGAAAAAGTTCGTCCCGCAGCTTGCACCCAATGCCTTGAAGGTGTTGGAAAAAAGATACCTTAAGAAAGACCTGAACGGCCTTCCAATAGAAACCCCGGAGGCCATGTTCAGGCGGGTAGCGGAGAATATCAGCCAGGCAGACAGAATCTATGACCATAATGCAGATATTGAGGCAACGGCAGAGACATTCTATGAGATGATGGCATCCCTGGAATTCATGCCCAATTCTCCGACACTGATGAACGCAGGGCGGGAGCTGCAACAGCTCTCTGCCTGTTTTGTGCTTCCTGTGGATGATTCCATGGAGAGCATATTTGAGGCTGTGAAGCATACGGCAATCATCCACAAATCAGGCGGCGGCACAGGGTTTTCCTTTTCAAGGCTCAGGCCATCAGGCGATGTTGTTGGGTCAACTTCAGGGATATCCTCAGGCCCTATATCCTTCATGACAGTATTTGACTCTGCCACAGAGGCCATAAAACAGGGCGGCACAAGACGCGGCGCAAATATGGGCATACTGAGGATAGACCACCCTG
>Ga0155930_1055_pt1 | contig 13611 bp, 12 predicted proteins | sample RifCSPlowO2_02_FD_107584 | JGI IMG/M metagenome (GOLD analysis project Ga0155930, IMG submission 107584) | Deltaproteobacteria bacterium RIFCSPLOWO2_02_44_9 | reverse complement strand
AAACTGGCTATCGCCATTCCAACAAGTCCGGCTATAATGGCGACGGCGCCTATGAGGGTGAGATTAAACGCCCAGTACATGTGAAATACGCTGCCGAGATAAAGCATCCCGGAATGGAACAAAGCCCCTACTAAAAATATGATACTCAATAATGCCTTAAAATTGGCAGGTATGGCAAGGCTTAAAAGCACCATACCTGCAGCGATATTGAGGAGGGCCTCAAGATTGCCGTGGCTGTGGGCGCCTTTTGCCATAGGTTTTTCAACCTTCAGATAATCAAGTATGCCGGACATGGCCTCGGCTGTAGCTGCGGGCTGAGCCTCCTGTTTTACCCTGTCCACTGTCTGGACAGCCTTATCCATAGCCTGCTTTGTGATGCTGAAATGAGGTATCAGCACCGTCGGCCCAAGCACAGCAGTGAATGCAAAATAGATAAATCCAAAAACGATATTGACCTTGCCGTTCATAAAAACCTCCTTTTTTACAATTATGAATTATCAATTACGAATTAGGAATTGAATAATTATGAATCAGGATTTTTTTATTTTTAATTCATAATTCTTAATTCCTAATTATTACTCCCTTCTTCACCTCCTTTTTCTTCTGATATGTGGTTTAATTTTTGCCATTCCTCCTCGGTAAATGTCTTTTTTCCGTGGATCATTGCCGGAATGAGGCCGTGTCTTTCCGCCAATTCATGGACAAACACGGCAAATACATGGGCTGCGGCATAAAGGATAAGCAAGAAATATCCTGCCTTGTGCCAGTCAATGAGAATAGATTGCTCACGCTGGTCAGGGGGCAGATTCAGGAGCATTGCGCCGGTAATTGCCTGGCCTCCGGCAAGCAGAAAAAAGACTGCATACACAAGACCCGCAAACGGGTTGTGCGCCAGATAGAGCGGCGGTGTTTTTCGTAATGCGCTGATATAATAGCGCAACGTATCCAGCAGGACTTTTCGCTGGTTTGCTGTCAGCGGCAAAATATCCCGCCAGCTTGCAGTTGGAGAACCGACAAAAAGCCAGAGGATGCGTGTAAGAATGCCTGCCGCAAACATGTATCCGCATACAGCATGAATAGTGACCAGCCATCCGCCTGCGCCATCCTGCAATTTCTCAGACAGTATTATGAGGATGATGCTTCCTGTGGCTACCTGCAAGAGCATGGTTAATGCATTCCACCAGTGCAGGATCCTCAATAAAGGGTCCCAGACAGGATAAAAATAGTAAGTTGGTTTATCCATCAATTCTACTTCCTGAAGACAAGGGAATATATTTTTATGCTAAACCTGCTCAGGTCGTCAAACACAGAATAGAAAGCAGGTATGACGAGCAACGTTACAAGCAGGCATAATGCCTGCCCTCCTACAACAGCTATTGCCATGGATGCCCTTGATGCAGAACCATCACCCTTTCCTATCGCAACTGGTATCATACCTGCAATAATGGCAAGAGTTGTCATAAGTATGGGCCTCAACCTTACCCTGTTTGCCTCTATCTGGGCTTCGTATATTGGAATATCACGTCTTCTCAGTGTATTTGTATAATCAATCTGTAGGATTGCATTTTTCTTTACAACCCCTATCAGGACAAACAGACCCATCACGCTATAAATATTCAGTGTGCTGCCAAACATTAGCAGACTTAAAAGGCCGAATGGTATGCTCAAAAAGATGGATACCATTATTGTAAGAGGATGTATGAAACTCTCAAATTGCGCTGCAAGCACCATATATATAAAAATGAGGCTCAGTACAAATGCTATCATAAAATTAGAAAATGCCTCCTGCATGAGTTTGCCTCTTCCAATGTATGTTGTGTTGTATCCCACCGGCATATTCATCTCTTTAAGTATTCCATTGGCCTGGTCAATTGCCTCGCCAAGCGGTTTGTCAGAAAGGTTGGATATCACACTTATCTGCCTCTCCTGGGCGTAACGGTCTATCTGGGCAGGGCTTGTGCCGCTGACAAGTGTAGTGACATTCCTAAGCTGGGCAAGGCTGCCGTTTGCGCCCTGCACAGTGAGTCCTTCTATCTGCCGTATATCCCTCCTGTACTCAGCAAGCAGCCGCAGACGTATATTGTACTGTTCATCGCCTTCCCTGAAAAGCCCTACCTTTTCTCCCCCTACCATTGTTCTTAGGCCGGATGCTATTGTATCCACTTTAATCCCAAGGTCAGATGCCTTTTTCCTATCTATATGAACCTGTATCTCAGGATGCCTGAGCGCCTGGCCGGTGTCGGTATCAACAAAGCCCGGAATGGCCGAAAGCCTCTTTATGAGTGTCTTTGAATATTCATCAAGCCTTTCAAGTTCAGGGCCGCGTATGACAAGATTGAAAGGAGTTTGTCTGAAACCGCCGCCTGACACAAGGTTTATATTCTGGATGCTTATCCGCAGCCCTGAATATGCCCTCAATCTTTTCCTTGCCTCCTGCATTATTTTTTGCTGGCTTCTTTCCCTCTTGGAAAGGTGTTTCAGCCCAACATATATTGAGGCATCCGTGACATTGGACTGATACTGCCCGCGCACACCGATTGTAGTAAAGATACGCTCCACCTCCGGAATATTCCTTAGCTCTGCCTCAAGTCCCTTTATAATCTCATCGCTCTTTTCAAGGGATGAGCCCGGCGAGGTTTCCACCACAACTTCAAACTCGCTCATATCGTCATCCACAATAAATTCCCCTTTTAAGAATTGCATAATCAGTATAGTGGATAAAAACAGGGCGATGGCGGATATGATTACAACAGCCCTGTGGCCAAGGCACCACTTGAGCAGCGATATATAACCCCTCTCCATAAGGCTGTATACCTTTGAACCCCCCTTATTGGCCTTACCCGATGATTGCTTCAGTAACCTGGATGAAAGCATCGGCGTGAGGGTAAATGAAACCAGAAGCGATACGCCTATGGCAATTGTTGCAGTAATACCGAAGCTTTTCCAGAACCTTCCAACAGTCCCTCCCATAAAGGCAACAGGGAGGAATATTACAACAAGTGAAAGGGTTGTTGCCATAACAGCGAGGGCAATCTCTTTTGTGCCATGTATTGCCGCCTCAAACGGCGTCTTTTTCTCTTCCTCTATATGCCTGAAGATGTTTTCAAGGACAATTATTGCGTCGTCAACAACAATGCCTGTGCATACGGAAAGGGCAAGGAGCGTCAGGTTGTTGATGGTAAAACCCATATATCTCATCCCCACAAAGGTAGCGATTATTGATGTAGGGATGGCAAGCGCCGCAATGAATGCTGTTTTCAAATTTCTTATGAATAATAGTATTATCAGGCTTGCAAAAATGCCGCCGAGCACCAGGTGCTCTTCAACCTGCGACACAGAACTTTTTATAAAACGGGACTGGTCTTTTACTATTCCTATATTTATATCGCGCGGAAGCGCCTCCTTTATAAATCCGAGCTTTTCCTTAAGCCTGTCTGTAACCTCCACGGTATTTGTGCCTGACTGCTTTCTTATGAGCAGCGATACTGCTTTATTGCCGTCAAGGCGGGATAGTGTCCTGGGCTCCTCTTCCCCGTCTATAACCTGAGCGATATCCATGAGTCTTACAGGCGAACCTTTATAATCGGCGACTATAAGGTCTTTGAAATCCTCAACCCGCTCCATCCTTCCCATTGTCCTGATGCCTGCCTCGCTCTCCTCCCATGTAATCCTGCCGCCCGGGATTTCAATATTCTGCCTCCGCATGGCGTCCTTCACCTGCTGGATTGACAGGCTATAAGCTGAAAGCCTGTCCGGGTTGATAAATATCTGAATCTCCCTCTTTCTATCGCCAACAAGGGAGATTGAGCCCACGTCCTTAACAGTTTCAAGCTGGCGCTTTATCCGCTTGTCGGCTATCTCCGTCACTTCCCTCGCAGAACGTTTGCCTGAAACTACAATGGCCATTACAGGGCTTGCGTCCGGGTCAAATTTTTCTATTATCGGGGAGTCTGTGCCTGAAGGAAGCTGGGAAACTATGCCGGATACCTTTTCCCTTACCTCATTTGCTGCGACATTGATATCCTTTTCAAGGGTAAATGTTGCGTAGACCTGTGACTGGCCTTCAATTGTTGTAGAGCGCAGTTCGTCAATACCATTTATGGTATTGACAACCTCCTCAACCCTCTTTGTAATCTGATTTTCTATCTCTTCCGGACTCGCTCCCTCAAGCCTTGTCGTTATAGTAACAGTTGGAAGATCAACCTTTGGGAAAAGGTCAATACCGAGTTCCCTGTAGGAGGCTATACCAAGCACCACAAGGCTCATTATAAGCATTGTGGTAAAGACCGGTCTTCTTACACAGATTTCGTATAGTGACATAATTCAAAATCAATTACGAATTATGAATTAAGAATTAAATTCCTAATTCCTAATTCTTAATTTCTAATTGTATTTTCGCTCCCTCAAACAGCTGATCCAGTCCTGTTGTAGCAACAATCTCTCCGGGTTTTAACCCTTTAGTTATCTCTACCATACCGGCATCCCGCATGCCTGTTTTAACAGAACGTTCTCTGGCCATCCCTTCTGCAATTACATATACCTTGTTTATGCCTGCAAACGAATAGACAGATGCCTCTGGAATGAAGGGAATATCTTTTTCCTCCTTCATTACTATGACGGCCTTTGCAAAGAAACCTGATTTTAAGCTGCTTTTAGGATTGGGTATCAGCGCCTCTATGGAGAGTGTTCTGGTCTGTATATCTATTGACGGGCTCGTGCGGATAATCTTGCCGGAAAGCGATTCGTTTGGAAATGCGTCAATATATATAACAATATCCTGGTCAATCCTGATATGAGGGGCAAAAGATTCAGGCACGCTCCCCTGAAATTTCAGCGGGTCGTTTTTCACCACTATAAAAAGAGGTGTTTTATCCCTCAGGACCTCACCCGCTGACACCAGCTTCTTTTTAATATGACCTGCTATTGGAGACCTTATTTCTGTATCTGCAAGATGCTTCCTCGCAAGGTTGGCCTGGGCCTTCGCATGGTTTACCTGCGCCTCCGCCTGCTTCAACTGTGCGTCTGCCACATTATATTGAGTCTGGACTGCATCCCTCTGGCTGATAGAAGCAACACCTTCCGTAAAAAGGTTCATATACCTTTTCAGGTTTAATTCCGCATCGGTCCACACAGCCTTTGCCCGCTCAAGGGCGCGTATATTTGTGTCAAGAAGGGCCTCGGCGCTTTCAAGATTTGCTCTGGCATCCTGCTGGTTAAGTTTCAATATGAGATTCCCCTCTTCTACCTTGTCGCCGAGGTCAACGAATATTTTATCGACTGTGCCTGGCGTCTCATTGCCCACTACAATTTCTTCCCACGGTGCGAGCGTTCCTGTTATTTCAATGGTCCTATGAAGAGACCTTCCGACCGCTGCTGCGGTATTTATTTTTAAAACATTTTGAGATACATCCTTGCTTTTCTGGGCTTTATTCCCTTCCCCGGAGCAAGATGAAACAATTACTGCAAGCGCCGACATGTATATAAACCACGCAGGCATATTTCGTATGATAATTTTCATTGAATTAACCTCTCCGGTAATGACCTGTCTTGATGCATAAGAAGGTCATTTAATATCTGCGCCTAATATATTTTCAAGCAGTATGCCAGTATTCTTCTGCAGTTCCACGATAGCAATCTGCAAATCATATCTGGAATTTACAAGGCTGCTCTGACCTGAAATCAGAGTGGTATTTGCATCTATTACATCCACACTTGTTGAGAGTCCGTATGTAAACTGCTTAAAAACCATATTATAATTCTCTTCTGCAAATGACAGCTGCCTTTCATATGACTTTACAATAGAGCTAAATACCTCAAGATTACGGAATGCCTCCTTCACCCCCACCTCAATATCCTTTTTAAGACTTACCCTTTTTAGCTCTGTCTGCCGTTTTTTACTATTTGCCTCTGCAAGTTCAGCCTTTCTCAAGCCGCCTTCAAAGATGGGGTAGGTAAATATAATCCCGCCATAAATACTCTCCTCTTTGAAAAGGGTTGATTTGGGGTCCTGGTCTTTTCTCGAATAAACTCCCTCGAGCCTGATGCTCGGCAGGAAATTCCCCCTGGCATAAACGATGCCCTCTTCCGCAACCTCTTCATCTATCCTGCTCTGGATATAATCACGTCTTTTCTCAAGGGAAAGGGATATTAATTTATCTATGGTCGCCTCCGGGATATTCTGAATATCAGGGGATGTCACCTTGAAATCCTCTGATATACCTATAAGCCTTGCAAGTCTGTCTCTGGCGATGAAAAGGTCTTTCTTTGCAATGGCAACTTCTGCCTCTGCATTCGCCACCTCTGACTCAGCCCTCAGGACTACTGCCTTTGTAACATCCCCGACCTGAAACCTCGTGCTTGCCACCCTCCTCTGCTCCATTGCCCTTTTTAATGCGGCCTCCTTTATCTCCACTACCTTTTCCGCCTTTAATGCGCCATAGTATGCCTTTGAAACATTGAGTATGATGTCCTCTTTATTCGCCTCAACCCCATGCCTGCTTGATTCCACCTTTTTCTTAGACTGCCGCCACAGGCTCCACTCCTTTCCACCCGAATAAAGCGGCTGATTGAGTTTCAGAGTAAACGATGAACTATTTTCAGGTTGAGTAGTTAAACCGCTTGAGGTTTCGCTTTCCGAATATTTGGTATAATTCCCATCCGCGGTAATTGAAGGAAGGAGTTGGGATATGGCCTTGTCAATCCCCTTTTCTGCCTGATACAAGTCTTCCTGAGACAGCATTAGAGATTCATATGTGGAAATGGCTGAACGGCATGCATCCTGAAGTGTGATAGTTTTTTCTTCAGCATGAACTTCAGTAAGAAGTATAAAGAACAGTAAGGAGTAAGCAGTAAGGAGTAAGCAGCAACTGCCTACTGCATACTGCTTCCTGCCAACCGTTTCCTGCCTACTGCCTCCTGTCTTCTGACTCCTGACTCCTGACTCCTGACTCCTAACTTTCATACTCGCCTCCTTTTCATGCCTTCGAAGAATATTTCCACAAAAGTTTCAGCTGTTTTTTGGGGGGGGATTTTTAAAAATTTCTTCATGCCGTAAATTTCCTGCATCATGCTGTAATGGACAACCATGCCGAGAAATGCCCTTGCTGCCAGGCGGGCGTCCACCTTTTTGAATGCCCCGTCTTTCATAAGCTTTGCTATATAACCTGCGAGATAATCCAGCGTTTCCAATCCTCTTGTCTTTATGAATATATCAGAAAGCTTATGGCCTTCCAATGCACTGAACATGAGCAACTTCATGAAGGTCGGGTCTTTCTGATGTGTCTGGAGGAGAAAGAGGGCTATCGCCATAAAAGCCTCTCTCCCATCCTTGCCCTCCAGCCTTTTTATCAAGAGAGACTGCCCTTCCCTGTCATTGCATTGCATATCAATTATTGCAGAATAAAGATGTTCCTTTTTGGCAAAATGCTTGAATATAGTTGCTTCGCTAATCTTGGCCCTTTCTGCTATTTCCCTTGTGGTAGTGCCTTTAAAACCCCGCATTGAAAAGAGCCTCATTGCGACCTTTACAATCTGTCTCCTTCTTTCTTCTGCTGTCAGTCGTTTCTTGTTCATTGTTTCCGGCACCCATTTACTTTGTTGCGGCAAACCCACCTCCGCGAGAGAACATGACTCACATTAAGTGAGTAAGCGCTCACTATATGAAATGATATATTGGTTGTCAAGTTTAAAATCGCATGTATAATTTTTTTGACATCCGATGGTCTCATCTGTATAATATAAACCATATCATCAAGGAGGTGTTGAAATGCCTGTATATGAGTACAAGTGCAACTCTTGCGGCAAACAATTTGAGATAATGCAGAAGATTACTGATAAGCCGGTAAAAACATGCATACACTGCTCATCCAAAAAAGTAGAAAAGATTATATCCCAATCTTCATTTGCCCTTAAAGGCTCCGGGTGGCATAAAACAGATTATGCAGAAAAGGGTAAGACCTGCGATATCGGAGACGGCAAGAAGGATGTAAAACCACCTCAGTGTGCCAACTGCCCATCAGCAGGTTAAGATGCAAGAGGCAAGATATAATTCTTGCTTCTATTTTCTCTGACCTATCCCCTTACAGATGAAGACCGAATCCCTTATAATCGCCACAGCAACAGTTGCCACTCTTGTGGTGACGCATATCTATGCCTTTCTGTACACACCACCGTCAACAGAAAAGATTGTAAAGACCGTCTTTATCCCGCAGGGGGCAAGTTTTAATCTTATTGCCAGGGAATTGGAAAAAGAAGATGTTATTACAGATGCCGGCAAATTCTCTCTTCTTGCACAGTTCAAGGACGCAATAACACGCATAAAGGCAGGCGAATACGAGTTTACAACCTCTATGCCTCCTACCGAAGTACTGGAGATGATGTTAAGCGGCCAGGTAAAAGACTATACCATCACCGTGCCTGAAGGCTATAGTATTGAAGAGGTTGCAATGGTCCTGGATAACGCTGATATCGTGAAGATGAGTGAGTTTATTGTAAAGGCAAAAGATAAGGTATTTGCGGCATCTCTCGGTATAGATGGCAACACTGTTGAAGGTTATCTATTCCCGGATACATATAAGCTTACAAAGGGTATGACTCCTGAAGAAATTATAAAAAGGATGGTGCAGAGGTTTAATAAAGTATTTAGTGAAGTTATCTCAACAAAAAGTTATGGCCTGAATATGTCCAAAAGACAGATTGTTACACTGGCATCAATAATAGAAAAAGAGACAGGCGACCGCAGCGAAAGCCATATCATCTCAGCAGTCTTTCATAACAGGATTAAAAAGCAAATGAGGCTTGAGAGTGACCCGACAGTTATCTATGGAATCAAGAATTTCGATGGGAATCTTACAAAGAAACACCTTCTAACGCATACACCTTACAATACATACAAGGTTTATGGGCTTCCACCAGGCCCCATTGCCAATCCAGGGAGGGCCAGCCTTGAGGCTGCTGTTGCACCGTCACCCGATCCGTATCTGTTCTTTGTTTCCAGGAATGACGGCACGCATTATTTCTCCAGAAGCCTGAAGGAACACAATAAGGCTGTCAGGGTTTACCAGAAGGGATTTAAAAGAAACCAAAATCAGGAAATAGTGAAGAAAAACTAACTTGCAAAGTCTTCACCCTCTATAATGGCTTTCTAAAACTTAAAAACCACGCCTGGCTGTTGAAGAGTTCTTTAACCTGAATGTCTTCCATCTCTTCGGGTATGAATTCAAGCGGAGACTCAATGGCTTCGTCCCTGTCCTTGAAGAACGCATTTACACCGGGAAACCTTTCCAGAGACCGTGCCACCTGCTCTGTCTCATCCATTATAATAATCTTTGTACCCTTCTTTGCTACCCTGACCATCTCTTTTATAGCCTTGCCCTTATCGCTAAAAAAGTTTATACCGCCCATCTGATAAACAATGTCAAATACTTCATCCTCGAAAGGAAGATGTTCAGCCTCTCCAAGAAAGAGCTCTGCGGCAACACCCAGTTTGTTCATTTTTTTTCTGCACGTCCGGAGCATGCCCCATGACAGGTCAAAGCCATAAAAACGTAAATCCCTTGGGAGGTGGTAAAAATTGGAGCCTGTGCCAACTGATGTCTCCAGAACCATGCCGCCTCTTTCTATCTCAAGCTCTTTAAGAAACTCTTTTCTCATGGCATCTTCAGATAAACCCATAAAGAAAAGCCCGACCCTGCTTATAAAGTCATAATAAGGCGCAAATCTATCGTAGATATTCCTGTATCTCTTATTGGAACCAATAAGCTCTTTCGTTTCTACAAAAACCGGGATACCTTCGCGAATCGGAAACATTACGCCGCACTCATCGTTAGTAAGAAATTCTACTGTGCTTCCATCTGCTAAAGATTCGGTCTTGATACGAAGCGGCAGGCAGCCGCCTGGACTACGAAGAATATTTAAGGTTTCCGGCTTCATCGCAGATTACCTCCTTGTATAATATTCAGATAGCTAATTTTGCCGTTCACCCAGTTAGAAGTCTCCATCTTTGATGTTGCTTTATTATTTGTTTTTTTGCAACTTTCGTTATGTGGACTTCTAACGGGGTTCACTTCTTATTTTACAGCCATCCCTGCCAATTCCTTTACACCCTTCACATCCTCCAGCAACCACAATCTGCTAAGTATTGCATTAATATTATTTGCTGAAAAAAATCCTTTTGTCAACCTCCTGAACTTTTCCTCTACCTCGTTATCTGTCATAGGATTTTTTGGGTGGCCTTTTGGGTACATAATCTTCCTTGAAAATTGTCTGCCTCCCTTTGTGGCAATCTCAATTAGATTCGGCATGGCCTCAGGATACTGAGAGGTCAATTCCTCGTCCTCTGTTACCTCTACTTTCTGCATAAGGTTATGCAGTTTTTTATCTTTTATGCGCTTTTCCGTGAACTGGCTCAGCCCAACCTCTCCATCTATCAGGGCTACGGCAACACAATAAGGAAGGCTGTGGTCTGCTGTCTCCCGTGTTTTTGGATTCCATCTCTCACTCCCTGAGCCTATGATTTCGTAAGCTGCATCAAAGGTCTTTATGCATATTGATTTTATATCCCTTTCAAGGCTTATACCCTGGCTTAATATCTCCTTTCTCAGTTCAATGGCTGCTTCTATAGCGCTCTGGCCGTGATATTCAGCAGGATAGAATTTTATATAGGTATCCAGAATCTTGAAGGGTTTTGTCCTGCCAACACGCTTAGCTTGGCCACCGAATTCTCCCAGTTTTAAAAGGCCAGAAACAAGTTTCATAAATCCCTTTTCCCCTTCAAATATAGGTGCAGGCCCTGTCATGCCGTTTTTTGCCAGCATAACAGCAAAGACTGCATTCCTTGCTGTATTTGCAAAGGCGCATCCCTTCCACATGGAAAGCTCCCCTATCCTTGTCTGCCTCAGGGCAATATTGGCAACCCCTGCAAGGCCCAGTGCATGAACCGTCTTCTCAATACTTAAGCCCATAAGTTTTGCTGCTGCAAGTGCGCTTGAAAATGCGCCGTATGTAACATGGTCCCAGCCCCTTTGCCTTAAAGATGCGGCATCGCATAGCCTGCACTGGATTTCATACGCAAGCACAATAGCAGTAATCAGATCTTTACCGCTTTTATTTTCATCCTCTGCAACTGCAAGGCAGGCAGAGATATTGTCGCTGGGATGGGCAGGCTCTTTGGCAAGATATGTGTCGTTATAATCCAGATAGCGGATGGCCACACCGTTTGCAAATGCTGCAAGGTCAGGAGAGGTTTTTAGGTTTGTGCCTATGATGCTGGAACTTCCTTTTGTAAGGCTGGCTATCTTTCTTGCAATTTTAGCAGGCTCGCTGTTTAATGCGCCTATGGCGCAGCCAATAGAATCTATGACCCTCCTTTTAACCTCGTGGACCACATCCTCAGGAAGGTCAGTGTATTTTAATTTACCGGCATATTCTGCCAGCATGTGGGCAATGGTCATTGGTAATTGTAAAATCCCTTCCCTGTCTTTCTGCCAAGATTTCCTGCATCAACATATTTTTTCAGCAGCGGGCATGGACTGTGTCTTGGGTCTCTGGTCTCTTTATATATGCTTTCCATAATAGATAAAACAGTATCAAGGCCAATTAAATCTGCCAGGGCCAGCGGCCCGATAGGTTGATTTGTGCCGAGGGTCATCGCCTTATCAATACCTTCAGCAGATGCAACCCCTTCCATAAATGCAAACACAGCCTCGTTTATAAGGGGCATTAAAATCCTGTTTACTATAAAGCCGGGAGAATCCTTTGACTCCACATTTATTTTGCCGAGTTTTTCTGCAAGATTTTTCACTATCAGAAGAGTTTCATCAGAGGTGTTTTGTCCCTTTATTATCTCCACAAGCTGTATCACAGGCGCAGGGTTCATGAAGTGCATACCTATAACCTTGTCAGGCCTTCTGGTAGCAGATGCTAATCGTGTGATGGAGATGGAAGATGTATTGCTGGAAAGTATGACATCCTTACGGCAGATTGCATCAAGTCTTTTGAATATATCCAGTTTTAATTCCTCTGTCTCAGATACAGCCTCAATTACAAAATCCGCCTTAGCCATATCCTCAATCCTTGTTGTTTTATGAACCCTCGCAATAATATTCTCCTTTTCTCCAGGGGTTATCTTCCCCTTCTCAATCATCTTATCAAGCCCTTTTTTTATATTGCCCAAGCCTTTATCAAGAAATTCATCCCTCACATCCATTAACACAACTTCAAAACCAGCCAATGCCATAACCTGGCCTATGCCTGAACCCATTATGCCAGCGCCGATTATGCCGACAGTTTTGATGTCCATATATCCTTACCTTGAGAAAAGTATTCTTTTTTTATTGATTACATGCAAACGTAAGACTTGAGCCAAAGATTGCGTTTGTCAATCTCTCTCCACCAGCACTGCCACCGCCTCGCCTCCCCCAATACAGATTGCGGCAATACCCCTTTTTGCATCCTTTCTTTTCATGGCATAAAGAAGGGTTGTTAGTATCCTTGCCCCGCTTGCGCCAATGGGATGCCCCAGTGCAATGGCGCCGCCGTGAACATTTACCCTTGCCTCATCTAAATCAAGCTCTTTTATTACCGCAAGGATTGATGCTGCAAACGCCTCATTTATCTCAAAGAGGTCAATATCTTTTATAGTAAGCCCTGCCTTATCCAACACTTTATTTATCGCACCAACAGGAGCGATGCTGAACATCTCAGGCTCAACACCCTGCGAGGCATAAGCAATAATTTTGGCTATTGGTTTTATCCCAAGCCCTTTTGCCTTATCTCCAGACATCACAACAACCGCTGCAGCACCATCGCTTATCTTGGAAGAATTGCCTGCTGTTATTCCTCCGGTCTCTTTAAAAACAGGGAAAAGCTCTTTAAGCCTTGAAAGGTCATGCCTTGTAGAGTCCTCGTCCTGAGTAACACTTTCAAACTTATTGATGCCCGCAGGTATTGTTATTGGAATAATCTCTTCATTAAAGTATCCGTTTTTCTGTCCATCTATCGCCCTCTGATAACTCTGCATGGCATATCTATCCTGTTCTTCCCTGCTGATTCCGTAATGCGTTGCAACAACCTCTGCGGCAGAACCCATATGATAATCATTATATATATCCCAGAGCCCGTCCTTCACCATGCTGTCAATAATTTTACCGTTGCCCATCCTGTATCCAAACCTCGCCTTTTCAAGGAGATACGGCGCGCGGCTCATATTCTCCATCCCGCCAGCCACAATTACATCCGCATCACCGAGAGAAATGGCCTGAGCTGCAAGCATCACAGCCTTTAATCCTGAACCGCAGACCTTATTGACTGTAAGACAATTTACCCCATGCGGCAAACCAGCGCCAATGGAGGCCTGCCTTGCAGGGGCCTGGCCAAGACCAGCAGACAGGACATTCCCCATAATGACCTCGTCAACATCTGCCGGGTTAGCGCCAGCTCTTTTTATTGCCTCGCCAATGACAATACTGCCAAGCCCTGTAGCAGGGATACTACTCAAAGCCCCGTTAAAACTTCCAACAGGGGTTCTGACTGCGCCGGCTATAATGATGTCTTTCATGGATAGTTATTGTTTACTCCTGACTCTTGACTTCTGACTCCTGACTACAACTCTTC
>Ga0155930_1056_pt2 | contig 14274 bp, 11 predicted proteins | sample RifCSPlowO2_02_FD_107584 | JGI IMG/M metagenome (GOLD analysis project Ga0155930, IMG submission 107584) | Deltaproteobacteria bacterium RIFCSPLOWO2_02_44_9 | reverse complement strand
TTAAAAAGGCAGGCTTCGCTGAAAAATTGTGGTTCTTGACCGCACCCCTTTCCGGCCACAGGCTTAAGCTTCTAACCACCTTCATGTCAGCGCACAGTTCCCCAAACCTCGTTCAGTACGAGCTTTTTCAGCATAGAAACCTCGCATATGCGAATCAGACCACGATGGGCATTGAAGAAATCCCCCATTACGACATTGCAAATACTAATTATATACTTTCGTTCGGTGCGGACTTTTCAGGCACATGGCTTTCTCCGGTAAACTTCAGCCGAGGCTACGGCGAGATGCGCCAGGGCAGACACAGAAAAAATAGGGGACGTCTTGTGCAGATAGAGCCGCGGCTGTCTTTGACAGGGGCTAATGCAGACGAATGGGTCCCTGTGAGGCCTGGATCAGAGGCCATACTCGCACTTTCTATAGCCTACGCCATGGTTGAAAGGGGTTACTACAGGGGTGGAGATGCCTTGGCGTGGAGGTCTCTGCTTTCGAGTTACAAACCCTCTGAGGCAGCCTTGGCTACTGATATTTCAGCGGAGAAAATAGAAGAACTATCAAAAAAATTCGCAGGTTCAAAACCTGCGCTTGCTATTGCCGGCGACGGGGCATTGTCTTACACAGGCGGGGTTTCCTGCGCCGCGGCTGTCAACATACTTAACCACCTCGCGGGCAGCATCGGTGTAAAGGGAGGGATGCTCATCAACTCAGGCGGCTTGCTCGGCAAAGAGAGGATTGATTTTAAAAAGGGCATAGGCTCACTGTTGGACGCCGCGAACTCTTCGAAGGTAGATGCGCTCATCCTCTACAACACAAACCCGCTCTATACAACGCCAAAGGCCGCGAATGCAAAAGAGTCGCTCAACAAGATTCCTTTTATAGTAAGTCTCTCGGGTTTTATTGACGAGACTACGGCTATGGCAGACCTTGTGCTGCCGGCGCACCACCCGCTTGAGGACTGGGGGGACGGTTTTGCATCCCCTTCGGTAGGATACCCGGTTGCCACAGTAATGCAACCTATGGTAAGTCCGGTCAATAATACCCGTGGGTTCGGGGATATATTCCTCGCCCTTGCCTCAAAGATGGGCGGGGGTGTAAAGGAAAGGCTTAAGTCCGACTCCTTTGAGGACTATCTTAAATCAGGCTGGAAAGAGCTTTACAACAGAAACAGAGGGCTTTCCGCCGGAACGCTCGGGTTTGAGGATTTCTGGAAGAAGATGCTTGCAAATGGAGGATGGTGGAGGGAAGCGGAACCGAAAAGGCAGGCTGCGGTGTCGCTGAAGGGGGCCAAGCAGATGTTACCTTCAAGACCGGCCGCCTTTGAGGGCAATGAGAAGGAATACCCGTTCTATCTCGTGCTTTATCCCCACCACGGCTTCGGCGACGGCAGGCACGCAAATCTGCCATGGATGCAGGAACTGCCTGACCCGATGACCTCTGTGACATGGGGAAGCTGTCTCGAGGTAAACCCTAAGACCGCCTCAGGGCTTGGAATAAAGGAAGGGGACTTCGTTGAGGTAGAGTCCCCGTTCGGGAGTATCACCCTTCAGGCATATCTCTATCCCGGCATCAGGCCTGACATGGTGGCTGTTGCCATTGGTCAGGGTCATACACATTTCGGCAGGTACGCAAAGGACAGGGGGGTGAACCCCATTGACATACTCCCTTACAAGGAGGACCCGAGGACCGGCTCGGTTGCCCTCAATTCCACACGTGTAAAACTTGTCCATATGGGCACAGGTGAAAAACTGGCAAAGACCGAGGGTGTAACAAGAGAGCTCGGAAGAAACATCGTCCAGACGATAACGTCTGAGGAGTTCAAGAAGATGGGTAAGGAGGTTATTTAAGTGGACGGGATCTTCAAAAGGATTTTGGAGCGCCTCAGGGCCTACAGGGTCCCGGGCTACTACGAAAAGTTTGACCACAAGTGGACGATGGTGGTTGACCTCGATAGATGTAACGGATGCGAGGCTTGCGTTACCGCCTGCTACGCGGAGAATAACATCCCTGTCGTAGGCAAGGAGCAGATAAATAATTCCCGCCAGATGAGCTGGATCCGCATAGAGCGGTACATTGATGGCGAGTATCCGAACGTAAAGGTGAAATTTATCCCCATTATGTGCCAACACTGCTCCAAGGCCCCGTGCGAGACAGCCTGCCCTGTCTACGCAACGTATCACAATCAGGACGGCCTTAACGTGCAGGTGTACAATAGATGCGTGGGCACATTTACCTGCGCAACGTACTGTCCATACGATGTAAGGAGGTTCAACTGGTTCAGCTATAAGTGGGATAAGCCCCTTGATGAGCAGCTGACCCCTGATGTCACAGTCAGGGAGATGGGCGTGATGGAGAAATGCACCTTCTGCATCCAGAGGATAAGGGCCGCTAAGGATAGGGCAAAGGACGAAGAGAGGACGCTGAAAGACGGCGACGTCATTCCGGCGTGCGCGCAGTCCTGCCCCACAGGGGCGCTTTCGTTCGGGGACCTTCAAGACCCGAACAGCATGGTTTCAAAGCTCGCGAAAAGTCCGAGGAGGTACAGGCTTCTTGAGGAACTTAACACCGACCCCTCGGTTATATATCTTAAAAGGATAATGGATGATGGCGACGAATCTCACTGAGAGCGGAATGGAAAAGATGTCGTACAAAGAGGTTAATGACGATGTAGTCCGCACAATGACGCACAGCGGCAAAGGCTACTATATCGCCCTCGCGCTGTCAATCTCAGTCGCTGCGCTTGCTTGGGGGTTACCATGGGCGTACCAGATATTCACTGGGCAGGGTGTGACCGGGTTGCACAGCCCGGTCTACTGGGGTATTTATCTTACCAATTTCATCTTCTGGATAGGCATAAGTCACTCCGGGACGCTCCTTTCAGCCATATTGTTCATAACACAGACCCCGTGGAGAAGGTCCATATACAGAAGCGCTGAGGCGATGACGTTTTTTTCGGTCCTCACGGCTGCGATATTTGTCTTCGTCCACATGGGCCGGCCATGGAACTTCTACTGGACGGTGCCGTACCCAAACCAGAGGCAGCTCTGGCTCAACTTCCAGTCTCCACTTATGTTCGACGTCTTCGCCATAAGCGCCTACATGACTTCGAGCATGATATTCCTCTACTTCGGCTCGATCCCGGACCTTGCAGCTGTTCGCGACAGGGTCACCGGCTGGAGGAAATCCCTCTACACATGGCTCGCACTCGGCTGGAGAGGAACGGATGCCGAGTGGCATTGGCTTTCCAAGGCTTACACGTTCTTCGCGGTCTTCATCATACCCCTTGCGGTGTCCGTCCACTCGATAGTGTCATGGGACTTTGCCTTATCAAAGGTGCCGGGGCTTAATAAGACCATATTTGCGCCCTACTTTGTCGTCGGCGCCATATACTCAGGCTCAGCCGGGATTGTCACCCTGATGGTCATACTTAGAAAGTCCCTGAAGATTGAAAAATACATCACACTGAACCACTTCGACAAATTGGGGATACTTCTTTTGGTGATGTCGCTCCTGTGGTCGTATATAAACTTTCTTGAGGTCTTCACAGGCTGGTACGCGGACACCTCATTTGAAAACGAGTCCCTTATCTACAGGATGCTCACCCCGCCTTTCGCATACATGTTCTGGCTGATGATTTTCACCAACACATTTATGCCGCTCCTTTTGATATTCAGGAAGGTTAGAAGCTCCATAATAATCTCGCTCATAATCTCTCTTGGCATAAATGTGGGGATGTGGATTGAAAGGTATCTCATTATAGTCACATCACTGCCGAGAAAGTTTCTCCCTTACGCCTGGCATGATTACTTTCCGAGCTGGGTTGAACTCTCAATTACAGTGGGTTCGTTCGCATTTTTCTCCATGCTCTTTTTGCTCTTTGTAAAATTCTGGCCGAGCCTTTCAATATACGAAATCAAAGAGGATATTGGCATCCCTGTGCAAAAGGAGAAAGGACATTAGGCTATGAGAGCTGTGTTGGGACTCTTTACGTATGTTGATGCCCTTCTGGAAGCAGCCGGAAGGCTTAAGGACTCAGGTTATGGTGTGACAATATTCTCACCCATACCTCTGGGCCACGAGATAGAGCACACGCTCGGCGGAAGAAAGAACCACATCAGGTACTTCGCCTTCTTCGGCGCAGTGATTGGGTTTATCTTCGGCGTGCTTCTCACGCTCGGCACTGCGGCGATGTATGTGTTGCCAAGGGGAGGCAAACCTATATTTTCGATCACGCCCACACTTCTTGTCTCCTATGAGACAGCAATCCTTTTTGGCGTGCTTATAAGCTTCATCGGCTTTTGCATATTTGCAAGGCTTCCTTACTATGGGAAAAAGATATATGACGACAAGGTTGGAGTGGATTCTTTTGGGCTCCTCGTGGACAACATAAGGGACAACAAGATAGGAGATGTCGAAAATATCCTGAGGGAATACGGTGCTGATGAGGTCAAGACTGTTGAAAAGAAATAAGGCAGTTATCAGTTATCAGTTATCAGTTATCAGTATTTTACTGTTCACTGTTCACTGTTCACTGTTCACTGATTATAGCTATGCCCTGCCCTGGTCATGGGATATGTTCACACAGCCCTCGCACAAGGCCCAGGAGAAGCCGCCCCTCAAAAGACCTGAAAACACAGTCCAGTTCAACAAAACACCGCTTAATCTGACGGACAGGGCCTCATCCGCAGGGATCAAAAATCCGGTGGAAGCGACTGAGGCCTCTATACAGAGGGGCAGGCTAAAATACAACACCTACTGCGCCACATGCCATGGAGACATGGGAAAGGGAGACGGGCTTGTAGGACAGAAGTATGTTCCGCCAACGGATCTCTCCGGCGAGTATGTGCAGTCAAAGCCGGCCGGAGACATATTCTACACCATTACAAAAGGTGGGCTTGCAATCATGCCGTCGTACAGGGATTCAATTCTTGAGGAGGACCGATGGCATATAGTGAACTACATAAAAGACGCATTTGGCCCGAAAAAGGCCAGTGGCGGCAAATAGGGTATTACAGGACTTCGACACTTCGAATATTATAAGGCAATGAATAAGAACAAGATGATAACAATCTGGGTGCTTCTGGCGTTGTTGGTGAACGGGATTGCGGTGTTTGCCTACAACATCGCTGTTGCGGAGGACACAACAAAATTCTGGGCGCTCCTGGCAACCACGTACATCTATTACCTCGGGCTTACCCAGACAGGGATAGTCTTTTCCGCCATAATGAGGATAGCGAAGAGCGAGTGGGGCAGACATTTTTCCAGGCTCGGCGAGGCGCTTACCCTTTCGTTCATCCCGGCGGCCTTCGGGTTATTTCTCATAATCTATTTCGGAGGCACTGAACACCTTTTTTACTGGGCGCGCCACTCATCCCCTGGTTCTCATGGAGAGGTGCATGTCAGGCACATAAGCCCGTGGCTTGGCACCGGGCTTTTCTTCTGGAGGACGATTGTCTCTATGTCGCTCTTTTATATAATGAGCTGGGTTTATTTCAGGTGGTGCAGGCTCGAGGAGCGGTGCGACTGTGACATGGAGAGGAGGCTCAATCTCACAGCCGGGTTTGTGATGTTCTTCTATGTGGTGACAAACACGAATACCGCATGGGACTTTGGGATGATGATAATACAGCACTGGGAGTCCACTATATTCCCAGCCTACTTCTGGGTGGGCAATGTCTTTGCCGGCACAGCATTCGTCTTTCTTATGGCGGTGTACTTCATCCCTCGCGCACCGGGTGAGGAGATGGATAAGGACCATCTGGATTCAATGGGCAAGCTCCTTATAGGGTTTTCCATTCTCTGGATATACATGTTCTGGTCGCAGCACATAGTTATATGGTACAGCGACTTGCCGAACCTCACCGGACCGCTATTAAAGCAGAGGGAGGGCAGCTTTGCCCCGGTGTTTGCCCTGATGATACTTACGGTCTTCATAATCCCGTTTTTTGCACTGCTCTTCAGGAGCGTAAAGCTCCGCGTGCTTTCGCTTTCAGCGGTAGCATTTATAATCTGCATCGGCATATGGATAAACCGCTACCTAATGGTAATGCCGGTATTTACCAACGGAGAAGAAAGCGTATTCGCCACATATACTGGCGTGGCGCTTTTTTTTGCAGGGCTTGCCATGGTGCTCCTGTCTTTTATCGCCTTCAGGGCTTTTTCCCCGGCCGTGAAGCTTGTTCCGGCTTCAGCTCCTAAAGAACATCACTGACCGTTTCCCCTGAAATTAGAGGAGGGAGCGTTCCCCATGGACTAAACAGAAAGGTATAGAGGGATGTTAAGAAAAAAAGATAGTTCGTTCTGCGGGTCTAAAAAAATGCGCCTCGTAGTTTCATTCAACCCATTCAGGAGGAGGGGCGGCATAGTAACCGGGTGCCTGGTTTTCAAAGCTTGTATATTCAGCTAAGAAGGTTAATTTTACAGGGCCGGTGGGACCATTTCGCTGCTTTTCAACAATAACCTCAGCGTTTTTTGCGATCTTGCTTCTCTCACAGGAGCAGGCCGTAGTTTCTTTGATTTCTTCAGGACACTTGCAACGGGTGTAAACCACTTCCCTGTATACAAAGGCCACCACATCCGCATCCTGCTCTATAGCGCCTGATTCCCTCAGGTCTGCCAAGTGCGGTCTCTTATCCTCTCTTTGCTCAGGCATCCTTGAAAGCTGGGAAAGGGCGATTACTGGCACATGAAGCTCCTTTGCCATAGCCTTTAAAGACCTTGAGATGTCCGATATCTCCTGCTCCCTGTTATCTGCATCATGCCTGCCTCTCATCAGTTGAAGATAATCCACAATAACGAGCTTGATGCCTTCCTGTTTGGCTAATCTCCTTGCCTTTGCCTTTATCTCAAGAACGGATTGGGCAGGGGTGTCATCTATAAATATAGGCGCCTCGTGCAGAACGCCAATTGCGGTTGTGAGTTTACTCCAGTCTTCATTCCTGAGTTTACCGCTTCTTATCCTGTGAAGGTCAACCTTTGCCCTGGATGCAAGCAGCCTTTGAACAAGCTGTTCCTTGCTCATCTCAAGGGAAAAAATGGCTACAGGATTCTCTGACTCTGCTGCGTTCTGGGCAATATTCAGACAAAACGCTGTCTTGCCCATACTGGGTCTGCCGGCTATAACAATAAGGTCTGATGGCTGTAGTCCTGATGTAAGCCCATCAAGTTTATCAAAGCCTGTGGGTACACCGGTGACATGGCTATCCCTTCCTGAGAGGTCTTCAATTGTTTTGAAAGTAGCTTTAACCAGATCCTTTATATGGTAAAAAGACCGTTTTGTCTTATCCTGAGCAACTTCAAATATCAGTTTTTCAGCATCATCAAGAAGGTCCTCTATTTTTTCTCCGCCATTGTAACATCTTGTTATTACATCCGTAGATGAACCTATGAGCTTTCTCAATAAGGCTTTCTCTCTTACTATCTTTGCATAATAAACAACATTTGCTGCGGTTGGTGTGGATTCCATGAGTGCAGTGAGGTATGATACCCCGCCTACAGATTCAAGGATACCAATATCCTTAAGGGCTGACGGCAACGTTACCAAATCTATGGGCTCATTCTCACGGTTCGAGAACGATACCATCAACCTGAATATTTTCTTGTGGGCATCTCTGTAAAAGTCTTCACCGCCGGGGTCCAAGATACTGATAACCTTATTGATTGCATCGGGCTCTATTAGGATAGCCCCCAGGACAGACTGCTCTGCCTCTATATTCTGCGGTGGTAGTTTGTAAAGGGATAAATCAGTAGCCATGGATATTACCTTCATAAAAGGGATGATGTGGTAATCGGTTAGAGATAATGGATAAGCAGGCCGACGTTAACAGTCTTAGGCCCGCTTAGCCATAATCTGTTACTACTGTTCCTTTGTAACAATAACATTAAGATTTGCTGTAACCTCTGGATGAAGCTTTATCGGGACTGTAAAAGTTCCAAGGGTTTTAATGGGTTCTTCCAGGTGAATAATCTTGCGGTTTATCTGAATACCATTTTCCTTAATACGTTCTTCAATGTCCATCGAGGTAACAGAACCAAAGAGTTTATCCTCTTCCCCTGATTTTCTGGCAAAGGTTAAGGTAAGCTTCTCTATTTCCTGGGATAACTTAACAGCTTCTTCCTTGTGTTCAGCCGCCCTCTTCACCCATGATTTCATCTCTTTTTCCAAACGTTTCAAATTCTCCGGAGTGGCTTCAACACCAATTCCCTGTGGAATCAGATAGTTTCTGGCAAAGCCATCAGCAACCTTTACGACACTGCCCATTTTGCCGATAGAAGACGTATCTTTTTTTAATATGATTTCCATTTATTCCTCCTGAAAATCTCATAAGACATTAACTTAATAGAGCGCGCGTCTTAAACCTATCCATAAGGCTTGAGCCGAGGCCTACAAAATAAGCAATCTTTCCCTATCGTTAAGTCCTTGAGCTATTCCTGCACATGCACTGTATTAAACTGCTACTGTTGTGTAGGGCAAAATCGCTAAAACCCTCGCCCTTTTTATAGCTATCGCCACATCTCTTTGATGCTTGGCACAATTCCCCGTAATCCGTCTTGGTGTAATCTTTCCTCTTTCGCTTATGAACTGCCTGGTGCTTCTCATATCCTTGTAGTCTGGTTTCAGGTTTTTATCAGCGCAAAAACGGCATACCTTTTTCTTTTGAAAGACACGTTTGCCTCCAGGGTGTGGCTGGCCCTCGGCTCTATTTACTTTTCTCCCTCTGTTATCCACTCTCATTGGCTTATCTCCTTCGGTTGACTTGTCTTATTCTCCTTTTTTGTTTCTTTAACAACCTTTGCTGCCGGCTTTTTTACTGTCTGATAACGAATGACGTCCTCATTCAACCGCAGGATCCTCTCAACCTCTTTGGAAGCAGGGGGGGGGGAAGAAATATCCACAAAAATATAATAACCTTCCGAATATTTTTTAATTTGAAAGGCCATTTTCCTTTTTCCCCACTCATCAACCCTGTTTACGCGGCCGCTGAGACCCTCAACAGCCTCTTTTACCTTCTGGATGATACCCTTTATGGCATCATCCGCCACATCCGGCCTCACAATGAAGACCACCTCGTAATTGTTATTCATTTATACGCCTCCTTATGGATTCCTATCCAGCAATCTGCGCACAGAAGCAGGTGGACAGGTTAGCCCCCTGGATTAAAGAACCCCGCAGCGGGTATTCTGGTTTACCGGGAGCAAGGGTCAAAATTGAATGTTATTATATACTACACCTTATCACTAAAAATCAAGAATATTTTTATAAATTTTTACGAATTTTTTTATGTAATGAGGATAGCATCCAAAATCGGCTTTAACAGCAAGCCCCAAAAATAGACATTGATTTTTGGGGAAAGCACTCTGTATTGCCAAACTACAAAACATTATGATACATTTACCAATATCATGTGGCGGGGTAGTCGGTGATAAAACTTCAGTTCATCGGTGGCATAAGGTCTGTAACAGGCAGCACTTATCTAATCAAAACAGATACCGCAAAGATATTAATTGACTGCGGTATGTTTCAGGGCATACATGATGGTGAGAGAAGAAACTACCTGCCGTTTCCCTTTAACCCGCCAGATATAGACGCAGTTCTTCTGACCCACTCGCACATAGACCACTCCGGCCTTATACCAAAGCTCGTTAAAGAAGGTTATCGCGGGAAAGTCCTGGCAACAAAGGCAACTGTTGACCTGTGCGGCATAATGCTGCTTGACTCGGCCCATATACAGGAAAGGGATGCCGAATGGGAGACAAGGAAGAGGCTCAGGAGCGGCAAAGGACCAGTTCAACCGCTCTATAATATTGCAGAGGCAGCAGAATCCTTAAGCCATATTCAAGGTGTAGATTGCGATGTAATGTTGGAAGTTGCGCCAAATATAGAGGTAAGATTCAGGGATGCCGGGCATATCCTCGGCTCCACAATAATAGAATTATGGGTCAGAGAAAAAGGGAGAAAGATAAAGGTTGTATTCTCAGGGGATCTCGGACATAAAGGCATCCCCATTGTAAAAGACCCAACTTATATAGATGAAGCTAATTATCTCCTAATAGAATCTACCTATGGCAACCGCCAACACAAAGGTATGAAGGAAACTATTGATGAGTTTGCAGAGGCAGTAAGGGAAACCCTGAAAAGGGGCGGAAATGTCATAATCCCTTCATTCGCAGTTGGCAGAACCCAGGACATACTCTATATCCTCAATCAGTTTTCCAGAGAGGGAAAATTGAATCATCTGAATGTTTTTATAGACAGCCCACTCGCAACCAATGCAACAAGGATATTTTTAAAACACCCTGAATGCTTTGACAAAGAAACATTAGAGCTTATTTCAAAAGGCCAATTCCCAAAAGGCGCACCTATTCTAAAATTTACAGAAACACCAGAGGAATCAATGACAATCAATAGGATTAAAAGTGGGGCAATAATCATTGCAGCAAGCGGCATGTGCGAGGCAGGCCGCATAAGACATCACCTAAAACACAACCTCTGGCGCGAGGAGTGCAGCATAATCTTTGTAGGATTCCAGGCGCAGGGGACATTGGGGAGACAGATTGTAGATGGTGCAAAGAGCATAAAACTATTTGGAGAAGAAATAGCTGTCAGGGCAAAGGTATATACAATAGGCGGCCTCTCAGCCCATGCAGACAGACAGGAGCTTATGGACTGGCTGTCGCATTTCAAAACAAGGCCAAAAAGAATATTCGTTGTTCATGGCGAAGAAGAAACCTCCCTTGAATTTGCAAAGACAGTGCATGAAAAGTTTTTGGTTGATACCTATGTGCCAAAACCTCTGGAAGAGGTGAAGCTGTGATACAAACAACAATCTTTGGCCAAATACTGCGTCAAAGCTGGCTGCCCAAATACTCACATACCTGACTACGTATGCTCCGCTTTGTCCAGCCAGCTTTTCCTTGCCTTTGACTCAAATCTTGTGTTTGTATTAAAAAACGATTCTCTATTCTTTATCAAAGTTTGAGTATCATTTTTCATAGAAATAATTGACAATAAAGCTCACTGGATGTATTCTTCTTAAAGATAAAGAGAGCATGAGTTTAAAAATACATGTTAGGTAGTAAAGAAAGACACTCTATGGCGAAACTGAGCAATATCAAACAAGAGGAAGCCAAACGCAAATTCGCTAAAGCGCTGGGAGACTTAGTTGGACGAATGAGAGAGTATGTCAGCGCAGAAAACGGCGACTGGACTGTCAAGGGTTTCATTGATATCTATCGGAATATTTATACAATCAGTTCAGATACTAAAATTGTTTCAAAGATTTTAGAGATTCATTTATTTCCACAGATTTTACAGTTTGCAGAAGAGCAGCAACACTCAATTGTACTTGCCGAACATCAAAATTGGTATCCCGACTTAAGCTTTGTCAGCAAAGAAGATTCACGTATCAAGTTTGCAGTTGACTTTAAAACAACATACCGTGATCCTGATTTTCCCGGTCACGTCAATGGCTTCACTTTAGGTAGCCACGGTGCATATTTTAAGGATCGCACTTCAACCAAGAATATTCAGTTCGCATACGACGAATACTCCGGACATTTTTGTCTTGGAATTATATACACACGTGCTGATGCTAAAGATGTTGACGAGACCGAAATTATCACTGTTAAAGAACTGAACGATAGGAAGAATAAACCCTTACGGATTGATCAGAGAAAGGTAGTCAAGGTGGAAAAACTTCATTCAATTGCATCAGTAATCAAAGACTTTCAGTTTTTTATCTGTGAAAAATGGCAATTGGCAAGCGACCGTCAAGGATCTGGCAATACAGCCAACATCGGTTCAATTACATTCATTGAGGATATTTTGAAAGGGAACGGAGTGTTTGCAAAACTTGGCGAAGACTGGTTTGATGAATATTGGATGAACTACGGGGTAACGACAATGAAGCGGAAAGGAAAGGCTGTGTCTATCCGAAAACTTGAAGACTACATTGATTTTAAAGGTGGCGATAAGAATCTAATCGTGCCTATGGTCACAAAGAAGAGGGAAAAATACAAGTAATGCGTATAATTATTCCTCCAATAAAAAGTCAAGGAATCAAAACGAAACTTGTTCCGTGGATTCGAGCTTTGGCTCCGGCTGCCTCTGGTCGTTGGATAGAACCTTTTCTGGGAACAGGTGTTGTCGCCGTTAACTCCGGGTTCCGACAAGCATTACTTAGTGATACCAACCCTCACATCATTAGATTCTACAGGGATATTCAAGAAGGCAAAATAACGCCATCTACCGTTAGAAAATATTTAGAATCAGAAGGCGAGAAACTGCGGAAGGCTGGGAATAACGGTTATGACCATTTTACCTTTATTAAAGATCGCTTCAATAGGGAATATAATCCTCTGGATTTTTTATTTCTAACAAGGGCTGGTTTTAACGGCATGATGCGCTTCAATCAAAAAGGCAAGTGGAACATCCCGTTTTGCCAAAAGCCAGAACGTTTTAGCCGAGCCTACATTACGAAGATTGTTAACCAGGTGCATGATGTTGCATGTCTTATTCAACCGGAATGGATATTTCTTAACAAATCTTTTGAGGATGTGATTCCAGAAGCAAAAGAAAATGATATTATCTATTGTGACCCCCCCTATGCCGGTCGCTATGTTGACTATTATAACGGCTGGACCGAAGATGACGAATACCGTTTATTTGAACTTCTATCCTCCACAAAAGCACGGTTTATTCTATCAACATGGCATCATAATGATTATCGTGAAAATGAAATGGTTTGGAAGTATTGGCAGCAGTTTAATATTGTCACGAGAGACCATTTCTACCATTCAGGAGGGAAAATTGAAAACAGACGTTCAATTGTTGAAGCATTAGTTTTTAATTTTCCAGCAAACATCAAGAGACACAATCACGGCATTGAACCAAAAGCCGAGCAGCTTGTGCTATGTGAAGAAAGAGAGAAATATATCACCCAGCAATTGAGTAGAGCAAACATGGTATAATGGTTGTGCACTTACGATACCGCTCACTCATAACGTTAATGCCATCTTGGCAATCCTCATTTTAATCATTTTTAGTTTTAGTTTCGCATTCCGCTGATTTTATGTAATTATAAAATGGATATTTTGTTCACGCTCAACATGTCTCTATTGGTAAGAAGAATAAATACAAACGCAAGATTTGAGCTAAAGACAAGGAAAAGCGGGCTGGACAAAACGGAGCATACTTTTTTAGGTATGTGAGTATTTGGACAGACCGATTTGACGCAGTATTTGGCCAAAGATTGCGTTTGTAAATAACTATGGATATCCTCAAACACCTCAACCCCCATCAAGCCGACGCCGTAGGAAAGACCGACGGCCCTATTCTGATTCTTGCCGGCGCAGGAAGCGGAAAGACGCGCGTCTTGACTTACAGGATTGCTCATTTGATACTGAAAAAAGACATATCCCCTTACAATATCCTTGCAGTCACCTTTACCAACAAGGCAGCAGGAGAGATGAATGAGCGACTTGAAAAGATTTTGGGGCCGAAAGCAAAGGACTTGCTGCTTGGCACATTTCACAGCACTGGTTTACGCATCCTGCGGAAGGATGGTTATCACATTGGTATTGACCCGAATTTTATTGTGTATGATGACGATGACCAGCTTTCACTTGTAAAACTATGCATGTCTGAACTGAATATAAATGAAAAGGCACTCAGCCCGAGGGCGGTCCTTTCTAATATCAATCAGGCAAAAAACGAGGTGCTTTCTGCAAATGACTATGCAATGGATGCTGATGATTTCTTCAGAAAAAGGGTTTCTCAGGTCTACAAACTTTATCAGGAAAAACTTAGACAAAATAAAACACTGGATTTTGGCGATTTAATCTGCGAACCAATAAGGCTCTTTAGAGAGGCGCCTCAGGTTTTGGAGAAATACCAGAAGAGGTTCAGATACATCCTTGTGGATGAATATCAGGATACAAACCGAGCCCAGTATATCCTGATAAATCTTTTGGCATCAATGCACAAAAATCTGTGCGTTGTCGGCGATGAAGACCAGTCCATCTACGGCTGGAGAGGCGCAGATATACGGAATATCCTTGAGTTTGAGAAAGATTATCCTGATGTGAAAATCATACGGCTTGAACAAAACTACCGCTCAACAAAGAATATTCTTTCTGCAGCTAACTCTGTTGTAGAAAAAAACATAAAGAGGATTGGCAAGACTCTATGGACTGAAAACTTAGATGGAGAACTGGTTGACTATCAGATGGCAAGGGATGAACACCATGAGGCAAGCCTTGTGTATAATAAGATAGAGGAAA
>Ga0155930_1108_pt1 | contig 14386 bp, 16 predicted proteins | sample RifCSPlowO2_02_FD_107584 | JGI IMG/M metagenome (GOLD analysis project Ga0155930, IMG submission 107584) | Deltaproteobacteria bacterium RIFCSPLOWO2_02_44_9 | reverse complement strand
AACGATGTAAGGAGTCCGAACAATAACGTTATGCCAAAACCGAATGCATCTGCCCAGAAAGGCCTGTTTATAAAATCACGGTTTAAGATATTGGAGATAACAGTTGCCTGTCTTTCTATGCCGGGGAATACAGGTGTGATGGGTGTAGCCTCTGTGTCTGCAATACCGAGACCTGTGGAGCCTATGAGCACTATCTTGTCCTTAAAGGCAGCAGGGTCTATCTTGTCGTTGAGGACATCGTAAAAGGAGTAATGGGGAAATGTTTTCGGCAGGCCATAATAATTGATTAACATCTGCATATCAATGGTTGTTGGCAGCGTCTGGGCTTTAAGAAATATGTCTCCATCCGGGTTAATCCAGAAATCCTCTTTTGTCAGACCCAGGAAGTTTGCGGCCACGGTTAAAGGAAAAGATAAATAGAACCTGTCCCCGTAATTCACCACCGGCATATCATATCTTGATACGCCGTCTGCATCAGGAAACCTGTTTATATGGCCGAGGTCTGCGGCGGCCCTGCTTAAGCGGGGGATGGGCCAGATGATCCTGGAAGCTGAGGGTGCAGGCACTGTAGGCGTGCCGGGAATTGCAACCTTTCCCAGCACATCGGTGAGTTCTCCGGTATCTGCCGCCTTCTGCATGCCGGGATTGAAATCAAAGGCAACGGGAAGAACCACATTGCGGCTATCTTCTATGCTTGAGGCGAGTTTCTCGTCTCTGTTGAGCTCCGACCTTATTCTTTCTATCTCGTCTAAAAAATCCCTGCCTCCCTTTGCCTGCGCAAGGCCCAGCTCGTTAAATCTATTTTCCAGCGCGCTTATGGCAGTGAGGCCGCTGGCCTCCTCCGGCTCTGAGAAAAGGATGTTGAATCCTATAACCCTTGCCCCTGCCTGCGAGGTCTTTTTTATGACCTCTGCCATCCTCGTCCTTGGCCAGGGCCATCTGCCGAGTTTTGCAATAGATTCATCATCTATAGCGATGATGGCTATGTCCTTATTAGGCGACGCAGGGGGGAAAAGCCTCATCCTGAGGTCATAGCTCTTCAGCTCAATTGTTTCAAGGAATCCTGCCTTTGTGTAGAAGGATATGCAGAATAATGCTGTGATGATTAAACCAATGGTAATATCAGATGTTTTTTTGGAGAGTTTCATGTTTCAAAAATACCACACCAACCTCTGCAACTTCTGTCTAAGCCCTATACCACAGGGGGTATGGTTTTGCAACTGGAATTGAAAAATGCATGAAAAACGGTTATAAATCTGTATATGTTGAAGGCATTTTTGGATCTGCTTCTGCCGCCGGTCTGTCCGGTTTGCAGCGAGGCTGCACAGGAAGGGCGGTTTTGCAAGAAATGTATTAATGGTATCAGGATGATAAAAAGCCCTATGTGCCCATCCTGCGGCACGCCATTTATCTCCCGGGAATGTGAAGACCATCTATGTGCAATATGCATAAAGAAGAAGATGCCCTTTTCCATGGCAAGGAGCGTCGGTATATATGAAGGCATTTTGATGGAGGCTATCCATAGATTCAAGTACAATGGAAAAACCTCTATGGCAAAACCCCTGGCCGGCATGATGGCGGATGCCCTTGAAACAAGGCTTGATAAAAGCGGTTTTGATTTGATTGTAGCTGTACCGTTGCACAGGGCAAGGCTTAGGGAGCGGGGGTTTAACCAATCCCTGCTTATGGCAAAAGAACTTGCCAGGATATGCAATATGCCGGTGGACTATCTTAATCTTAAGAGAACCTGTGCCACAGAGCCTCAGGTAAATCTGAAGGGCAAGGAAAGGCTAAAAAATGTAAGAAATGCTTTTTCGGCGGCAGACAAAGGTGTTTTTAAAGGCAAAAGAATCTTGCTTATAGATGATGTTTATACAACAGGCGCAACAATTATGGAGTGCAGCAGGGTTTTGAAAAGGGCCGGGGCTGAAAGTATATTTGTCTTTACCCTTGCAAGGGTAGTAAATCTGTGATACGAGAAAACTGGCAATGTTTAATACGGTAAAAAAGAAGGTTGTTTCAATATCAAGGCTAAAAATCATCCTCCGGCCCCAGAGGGCGTTAGGTAAAACCGTTGTTTTTACCAACGGCTGTTTTGATATTATCCATGCCGGCCACGTGCGATACCTTAATAAGGCAAAATCCCTTGGGAATATACTGCTGGTTGGGCTTAACAGCGATAAATCAGTAAAGGGTATAAAAGGGGAAAAAAGACCCATTGTGCCGCAGGGGGAAAGGGCTGAGGTCCTCTCAGGTCTTGAGGCTGTTGATTATGTTGTGCTTTTCAATGAGTCTACACCCATAAGGCTTATTAAGACTGTTTTGCCGGATGTCCTTGTAAAGGGCGCAGACTGGGCAAGCCATGAGATAGTGGGCGCTGATATTGTAAAGGCAAACGGCGGCAGGGTTGCAAGGGTGAAGCTGGTAAAAGGGAGATCAACAACAAATATAATTAAAAAGATACTGGAGCTCCATCAATAAGGATTAAACCTCTTCTAAAAACTATGGCTGCTTTTCATGAGCAGGCTGACACCAAGATATGTGAAGAGCACCACGAAAAAACCGCCAACCGTTGCTGCTGCCAGTCCATTGCCCCGCCACTCCTTCACATAATACGCATGCATTGCCCCCGCATAGTAAAACCATACGATAAATGACCAGATGACCTTCGGCTCCCAGAGCCAGTATGTGCCCCATGCGAGGTATGCCCAGACCGCACCTGCGAACATGGAGGCAGAGAAGAAGAAAACGCCCCACAGGACGCTCCGGTTGGCAATGTCCTGAAAATCCTTTTTAAGCCCGGAACCTTCAGCGCGGAATCCGTATAAGAGATATAAAACAGCGCCTGCAAATGCCAGTGTAAAGAAGGCATAGGCTGCGAACGATGTTATAACATGGGTCTCAAACCAGTGTGTCCTGAGGATTAGCGTCAGCGGCTTGGGGGGCGTTTCATTGAGCTGCGCAAAGACCATGGCCAGAATGGCGACCGGAACAGTTATAAGCTCTGTAAGTCTTTCATTATACCGGAAGACTACAATGACGCTCAGGAGAACAGTTGACCAGCCATAAAACAGGAGCGTCTCATACATGGCCAGCATTGGCGCATGGCCTGATTCGTATGTCCTTATGGCAAGGGCAATGGTATGGCTCAGGAGTCCGATTACAAGAGATGCCCTGGAAACGCCCTCAAGGAAATCTTTTTTTGTTAAATGGTAGGTAATAACAAGGAAAAGGCCTGATATATAAAGTATTAAAGCGCTGAAAACAAACAACGTCATCTATCTTTTCCTTTCTTCATTCCAGATATATTTATGCATCTGAATCTGGAGCCTTACCTGAAGCCCTTCTGTAAGTATCCAATTTGCGAGTTCCTGGGAAGGCATCTTTGGATAAACCGGCGCAAAGAGAATCCTTGTTGTTTTGTGCTGGATACACCTCTCCAGGAAGGCGCGTGCAAATTCATAATCCTTCCGGTCTGCTATAACAAACTTTATCTCATCCTGCGGGTTAATGAAGTTGATATTTTCCATCAGGAAGCTCCCGTCGTGGCCGCTGGACGGACACTTGACATCCACTATCTTTATAATATTTGCGTCCACCATCTCAAGATTTACGCTGCCGTTAGTTTCAAGAAGCACCTCATAGCCGAGTTTTAACAGATTGCTTAAAAGAGCCGGTGTTTCCTTATGCATCATAGGCTCCCCGCCGGTAATTTCAACCAGTCTGCATTTGAATTTATTTAGTGCATCTGTAATCTGCTCTATGGAAAGCGCCTCCCCCTCGTCATAGCCCTGTGCATAGGTTGTGTCACACCACTTGCACCGCAGGTTACAGCCCGCAAGCCTTATAAATACACAGGGAAGCCCGGCATAGCTGGATTCACCCTGGATGCTGAAGAATATCTCTGATACCTTCAAAACGGCCTTTCTACCTCCTTCTTATATTGTAAAGGTTTTCTATTATATATTCAAAGGAAGCGTTTATTGTAATCCTTTCAAGGCTGCCGAAACCTCCTGGAAATGGATAAAATGGCGCAGCCAGTCTTATAGCGGATAATGCGGCATCATCAAGTATTGGATAACCGGAGGACTTGAGCAGTATTACCTCTTCTATCGTTCCGTCTTTTAAAATGCTGAATCTGACAAAAAGTTTCCCTCCCTGACCTTCTCTTGCAGCAACTTCCGGATATTCCCATTTATGGTAAATCATGCTTCTAAGGGCATCAAAATAGGAAGTATAGCGCGACTCGCTTGTGTCAAAAGAGAGTGTTTTACCCTTCTCAGCAGTGGGTATTTCTTTTGCATATTTTTCTGATTGTTCTGCAAGACGTTCCCTTGTGGGCCACAGGTTGACGGGCCTCTCCTTTACAGGCGCAGGCATTGATTCAGCAGGATGGGCCTCTTCAGCCTTTTCTGATTCAGGAACCGGCAATGGCAAGGCAGCTTCCTCCCTCCCCGACGACACTGCATCTTCTATGCTCGGGACCCGGGGACTGATAATATCCCCTTTGCCTATCTTTTCTTCTGCCCGGCCCGGAGTTTTGCCGGCAGAGGGCTTTTTATCCTGCAAGTCCTGGCGCGGCCTGGGCTTCTCCACCCGCGGAATCTCTATTACATCAACTGGTATCAATCTCGGCACAGCCTTCTCCTGTATCCTTATCTGCTTAATGGCAAGTAGGACCCCCATGTGGAGAAGAAGGGAGACCAGCAAAAATGGGATTATCTGCCGCCTATCTGTAATGGATAATATTCCTGTTGACATAAATAAAACAATCCTGTAATAATGGACTCATAGTTCTTCGGGGTGTCTCCATGTTTGGCATAGGAACAACAGAACTTATAATTATCCTCGTAATCATCCTGATAATATTTGGCGTCGGGAAACTGCCAAGTATAGGCACGGGTATAGGCCAAGCCATAAAGAACTTTAAGAAAGCAACAACCGATACCGACACTGATACAGCCACCCATAGAGAAGAACTCAAATCCACCACCTCTGCAAAATCTGAAGAACCCTCTAAAAAGGTATAACATTATACCCCGGAAGCGACATCTCAATCAAGATTCTAAGAAAGACCCTCATATCTCTTTTCATCCAGCCTTTCCTTTGCAGCAAGCCTGACCTGCGGATGCAGGGTGTCATTCTGCGCCACCTCTTTCAAATCCTGAAGAAGGAGAAATTCCAGAAGGCCCAGAGATATGCGCGGCGGCGTATATGGGTTTTGGACCAGCGCCTTTCTTACCAGATACCGCGTTCCCCACCTTTTGTGGATTGATATCAGCTTCATTATATTGGGTGAGTTCGGCCTTTTGGAAGCGATTTTCAATATTTCCTTTTCTGTAATCCTTGGATTATTTAAGATGTGCGCAATTACCATGGGGTCCGGATCAGATAAAAGTCTGTCCAGTTTTTCCTTTACCCATCCCTTTGCCATCGCCCTTCTCTCCCCCAGTGTAATCATCTCCATTTTAGCCTCTTCTTCTGTATCATAACCGCTAAACCCCTTTTTTTGCGGAGGGAGGTCTGTAAAAAACCTGCTGACCCTTTTTAAATCGAGTTCAAGGGAGGCGAGATAGATAAGTCTGCTTTTTTCATAGCCGATAACTGCAATTACATCCTTCGGGTCTGCCATTATAGCCTTCACCTTTCTGAATTCAAGCAGGTGGTCAGCATCCTTTGCATAAAATGCGTTGAGGACAAGGGCTGCCTTTTCTGATTCCAGCGCAGCCAGCCTGCGGCCCAAAAGCTGAATCCTCATATCATGTTCAGGCAAAGATGATAAATCCTTAACTAACCGCTTTACAAAAGTAAGCAAATCTTCTTCTAACATTCTGTTCAAGAGCGCTGCCCTGCGGGGTATTATCCTGGAAATATATAACCAGGATTATTTGAGTATAATTCTTATTCAGGTACAGGCGGTTAAGTCCATTTTGATAAACAGGCGCGCGGGGCTTACGGCGAGGTATGGCAGCTAAACACGGCTTAGTCTTCTATTGTTCAACCTCTACAGTGAATTCCGCAAGTTCAGAGGGGATGCCGGAGAATACTATCATAAACGGAACCGTTCCATTGGGAGGTATTGTGCCTTTTCTATCTTTAAACCTTTTTTCCAGCTCTGTCCTTGATATAACCTTTAATTCATTCTGCGATATAAGCCTTCCGGGTGCAACCCAGGCATCCTTCACCTGCGCCCCACTTTTATTAAACAATATGCCATGTATCCCTTTAACCTCTTTGGGTCCAGCCAGATTGCTTACCACTTTTCCTTCTATGACAAATAGCCGGCCGATAGAAGTGTTATCAGTATAGGAGCCCTTCAGACCGATGAGGTCCATGGTTTTTTGCTTTGTTTCGATTGCGGTGAACTTTTCTAAAAAGCCGGTTCCCATATTCAGATAAACTGCTGCTCCGCCGGCTATAATAAGGAGGATAATAAGCAGCAAAATTATCACCTGTTTGGCTGCCGGCCTTTTCCCCGGAATTTCAAATGATATTTCCTTTGCTCCGCCAACGCCTCTTCCCAATAACCCCTCTGCCTGTGACTGAGCAGGCGGGGGTATTACAGGAGGGGGCCGCATTACCACTGTTTTTGCTTCTTCTTTTATCGAGACAACAAATTCTTCTTCTGTTGGCGGCGGTTCTATCTCAAAGGATGTCTTTTCGCCGGCAGGAGGTAATCCTGCATCAAAACTGAAGCCTAATGAATCCGGCTTCCTTTCTTCAAATGAAAACAGGGGTTCTTCCGATGGCGCAGCAATATCTTTTTTTTCTGTCTCGAATGAGGGGGCAAACCCCCCGCCTATTTCAAAACCGGGGGACTCTTCAGTTTTGGGAGCCTCTTTCTTTTCTTCAAATGAAGGTGGAGGTTCTTCTTTGGCAGGCTTAAAACCTATGTCCCATTCTGGTTTCTTTTCTTCTTTTGGTTTTTCCTCAAAGGTGAAATCCATACCCCACTGGGAGGGTTCTGCTTTTTTTTCCTCCTCTTTTGTTGAAGGGGCTTCAAAGGAAAAACCGCCGGCCTCCTTTTCTGCTGCAGGAGAAGAAGGTTCTGGTTGTGTTCCAAATGAGGCATCAAAGGATTCCTCTGCCTTTGGTGCGGCCTCTTCTTGAGGTGGGGATGGCGGCATAACAACAAAGACATTCTGGCATTTGGTGCATCGTACCTTTACACCTTTGGCAGTTACCTTTGAATCATCAAGGCGGAATTTTGTGCTGCAGGCATCACACTGAACTATCATTCTTTCCCCGGGTAGTGCTGTCCTTAAAAAGAACAACGGTTTGAATCCGGAAAACTATATAACCTTTGGATATGTTGCCCAAATATAGCTTAATGAAAAAATAATTGCAAGTATTTTTCAGAAAAGTATTTTTCAGAAAAACCAACCTTCTAACGATGCCTATATCACGAAATTAGAGATGCATCACCATAAAACATCTACCTTTTTATTCCGACCCTTGCGAATCTTCTTTTACCAATCTGGAACAGATAAGTTTTACCTGCGGACAGTTTCAGATTTATATCAGATATCCTCTCCCCGTCAACATTAATCCCTCCCTGCTGTATAAGCCTTCGTGCCTCTGAAGTCGAAGGGGTGAGGCGAGCTGTTTTCAAAAGGTCAACAATACCGATTTCTTCAGTCTGGATAGTGATTGCCCTTTCTTCTATGGCTTCAGGCAAACCTTTTGATTTAAACACCCTGTCAAACTCAGAGGCTGCCTTAACTGCTGCATCCTTTCCATGGAATCTCGCAACTATCTCCTTTGCAAGGTTTGACTTGGCATCTTTCGGATGGGCCGTGCCTTTTTTTAAACCATCCTTCAATGCCTCAATCTCTGTATTTGAGATTGAGCTCAGGAGCTCATAGTATCTGAGCATCAATTCATCGGATACGGACATTATCTTGCCGAATATCTCGCCGGGTGGTTCGGTAATACCCACATAATTCCCAAGGGACTTGCTCATCTTGTTTGTGCCGTCCAGACCTTCAAGCAAAGGCATGGTTATTACAACCTGAGGCTCCTGTCCGAATTCTCTCTGCAGTTCCCTGCCTACAAGGAGGTTGAACTTCTGGTCAGTGCCCCCCAGTTCCACATCGGCGTTCAACACTACCGAATCATATCCCTGAATAAGGGGATATAAAAACTCATGGATTGCAATGGGCCTGTTGCCTGAATAACGTTTTTTAAAATCATCCCTCTCCAGCATCCTGGCTACAGTGTATTTTGAGGCGAGTATTATAAGGTCTGATACCGACAGGTTGTTCATCCAGCTGCTGTTGAATACCACTTCGGTCTTTTTTTCGTCCAGCATCTTGGATATCTGGGCCTTGTATGTTTCTGCATTTCTGGCTACATCTTCTTTTGTAAGCGGTTTTCTGGTTTCAGATTTGCCGGTGGGGTCTCCTATCATCCCTGTAAAGTCGCCGATTAAAAAAATTATATGATGGCCAAGTTCCTGGAATTGTCTGATTTTCTGGATAAGAACCGTATGCCCCAGATGGAGGTCAGGGGCGGTGGGATCAAAACCTGCCTTTATACGAAGAGGCCTTCCTGTTTTAAGGCTCTTTTTAAATTTTCTCAAAAGCTCTTCTTCAGAGATGAGTTCTGCTGCCCCTCTTTTGATGATGGAAAGTTGCGCTGCAATATCCATCATAACGCCACATTCACCCTTTCTATAGCTTCTGCCTTGCCTGATTTTGATGCTATGGATACCAAAACACCCTGCAGCACCATATCCTTTGTAGCCACTTCAAACTTCCTCGGCATCTGTGTCAGAAACCGCTCCAGCACAATCTCCTTCTGCATTCCGATTACTGAATTTATGGAGCCTGTCATGCCTGCGTCTGTGATGAATGCCGTTCCGCGTGGCAGTATCCTTTCGTCGGCAGTCTGGACATGGGTGTGAGTGCCTATCACGGCGCTTATACTGCCGTCCAGAAACCACCCCATGGCAGCCTTTTCAGAGGTTGTTTCAGCATGCATATCCAGGACAATTACAGGGGTCTCTTGCTCTATTTCTTTAATTATTTCCCTGGCAGCCCTGAACGGACAATCGAGATTGTCCATAAAAACCCTTCCGCAGAGATTGATGATACCTATCTTTATATTTGAATTTGTCGTAATTATCGACCAGCCAAAACCCGGCGTTTCTTCAGGATAGTTGGCAGGCCTCAAAAGCCATTTCTTATCCTTAATATAGTCTATAATCTCTTTTTTGTCCCATATATGATTGCCGGATGTTATTACATCAATCTTAAGCCCGATAAGCTCTTCTGCAATGGCTGGTGTAATTCCAAATCCGCCGGCAGCGTTTTCGCCGTTTGCAATCACAATGTCTACAGCATATCGCTGCATTATATCCGGCAGGAGCTCCCTGACAGCAATCCTGCCGGGGTTTCCGACTATATCACCGATAAAGAAAATCCTTACCAAGTCAGACATACGATTTATAGGAAACAGGAAAGAGGGATTGGGAAATAGCTTATCTCTTTCCTGTCTTTACCTCTTTCCTATTATTTTGCATAATCAATGGCGCGGGTTTCCCGTATTACGGTGACCTTTATCTGGCCCGGGTAGTTCAGGTCTTTTTCTATCTTTCTGGCAATGTCTTTTGAGAGGATGACGGCGCTTTCATCGGATATGGACTGATTGCTTACAACAACCCTTATTTCCCGGCCTGCCTGGATTGCATAAGACTTTTCAACGCCGGGGAACGATGTGGCTATCTTCTCAAGGTCTTCAAGCCTCTTTACATAAGTCTCCATCATCTCCCTTCTTGCGCCGGGCCTTGCAGCGGAAAGGGCATCTGCTGCCTGAACCAGGATGCCGAAGATGGATTCCGGATTATCATCGTGATGCGTGGCAATTGCCGCAACAATCCTGGGGTGCTCGCCGTATTTCCTGGCCAAGTCACCGCCTATGACTGCATGGGAGCCTTCAATTTCGTGGTCCACTGCCTTCCCGATATCATGGAGCAGCCCAGCCCTTTTTGCCAGTTTTTCAGGAAGCCCCAGTTCAGCCGCCATAATCCCGCAGATAAATGCCACCTCTATGGAGTGCACATATACATTCTGCGCATAACTCGTCCTGAACTTGAGCCTGCCTACGAGTTTCACAAGTTCCGGATGTATGCCGTGGATGCCGGTATCAAACACCGCCTGTTCGCCCGCCTCCTTGATTGTCTGTTCTATCTCCTGCTCCACCTTATTTACAATCTCTTCTATCCTTGCCGGGTGTATCCTTCCATCCGCTACCAGCCTTTCCAGGGTTATCTTTGCCACTTCCCTTCTTACAGGGTTATGGCCTGACAGTATTACAGCCTCAGGCGTATCATCTATAATGATATCAATTCCTGTTGCAGCCTCAATTGCCCTTATATTGCGTCCTTCCCTTCCGATAATCCTTCCCTTCATTTCATCATTGGGCAGATTAACAACAGACACGGTCCGCTCCGCAACATAATCACCTGCGTATCTCTGTATTGCCAGAGCAATCACCTCCCTGGCTTTAGCAGCGGCTGTTTCTCTTGTTTCATCCTCAATCCTTTTAATGGTCCTCGCAGCCTCAGCCTTTGCTTCGTTTTCCATGAGCTCTATAAGGTGCCTCTTGGCCTCTTCCGCAGAAAGGCCTGCTATCTGTTCCAGCTTGACCCTCGCTTTTTCCAGAGTAGCGGAATACTCCTTTTCCAGCTCCTGGTTCTTCTTTTCCTGCTGTATTAAATTCTTCTCCCTTCTGCCAATGTCACTGTCCCTTCTGTCAAAGGCTTCAATCTTCCTATCCAGGTTCTCTTCCTTGGACAGAAGCCTTTTTTCAAGACCAACAAGCTCCTGCCTCCGTTCCTTTGTCTCTTTGTCAAGCTCAATCTTGCTTTGATAGAGCTTGTCCTTTGCCTGAAGGCTTGCCTCTTTTTTGATGGTCTCGGCCTCTTTTTGGGCCTCTTCAACGATGGATTCAGCCAGTTTCTTGGCAGCATCTATATTTCCTGCTGCAACCCTTTTTCTGATAAAATAACCTGCTACTATACCGATTGCGATACCGATAATAGAAACCAGCATTATAGAAAATAAGCTATTTTCCAAGTTAACACCCCCTTTTCAGTCAGCGCTATTAGTTAGAAGTCTTTATTCTGACTCTGAACTTCCAGCCCTGAACTGCTAACAAAACGCAAGCCTTAAGCCCTGCCTGTCATGGCCGGGCCAAGGCGCGCAAACATAATAGTGATTTTTCCTTGCCGTCAAGATACCCAGCCCTGCGGACGGGATATCTTCACTGTATTTATCACCCTGCTTTCCGTGATTATCCTATCCATCTTCATATCGTGGGTTTCAGCAGGGATTTCATCTAATATCTGAAAATCAAATGCAAGCGCAACAATGAGGCACCTGTCTTTTATACCCCCAAGCATCCTGTCGTAATAACCCTTTCCATATCCAAGCCTGTTGCCGTTTTTATCAAATGCAATGCCGGGCAATACTATTATATTGAAGGATGATATTGCCCCTATCTCTGTTCCTTTATTATGCGCAGGTTCCTGTATTTCATAGGAGCCCTGAACAAGGTCATTTTTTCCATTTATCTTTAAAAATACTAAGCCTCGGCTGCCTCTGCTGTCTCTAATGATTCGCGGGAAAAAGACCTCTTTCCCATCAGCAATGGCCTGCTTGATGATATCGTCTGTAAGGACCTCGTTCTTAAAGCTCGCATACAGGGCCATTCGCTTTGCGTGTTTAAACTCTGTAAGGAGCGAAAACCTTTTCTGGATGGCGGAACTTAATCCGAATATCTCCTCAAACGGCAATTTTAAGCGCTTTTGGAGGATATCATTCCGCAAAGGCCCCTTTTTTTCTTTGGCGGTTAACACGTACTTTTGTTTTAAGATTGGAGGTATTTGGCCCACATTGCACTTCTACAATGTGGTAATCAGGAAGGTGTCTGAATACAGGATATGGGCGAGGGATTATATTAATGACGGAAGCGGAGACCGGTCCGGAAAACGCTCCCCGTCTGTTTTGAGTACAACCCCTCTTCTTTTACAAAACAAAGAATTTATCATTTTAGAAAAAGAAACAACTTTTATTGGCATCCCATATTATCCTTTGATTCAAAGCCTTCCTGATTTTTTAAAACTTTCCCCCCCACCGTGATGCCGTGTCATAGACTATTCTTGAACCTATTATATATAGGTGGGACCCTTATAACTGTGTTCGACCATTCCCCTTTAAAGGAATCCGTCGGCGAACAGTCAGAGAAGGTTCCCTTATCTAATAGTGTTGGTTCTGAATATATCTATAATCACGCGCATAGCAGGGGAGAAAGTCAGTCTGTCAATTTATCTATAAGTTTTGAGAGCTTTTGAGACCTGCCCTCCAAGCTTGCCAACTTCTCCCTTGTCTCAAAATAGTCGCCTGCGATGTTCATTGCCGCAAGCAATGCTATGTTGAGTGTTGAAACAGTCTTCGAACTTTGTTTGACCTCCTCTATTTTGCTGTTTAAATAATCAGCAACCTTTTTAATATGCTCCTCGCCGTCATTGCTCTTTAAAAGCAGCTTCTGTTCCAGAATATTTACCTCTAATACTGCCTTCAATCTGTCCTCATGTTGTTTGAAGCAGCCCCTCCAGCCTATCAAGAAGGGTCTCTACCTTTTCCCTCACCACTCCCTTTTCTTTGCCCAGTTTGTCAAGTTTATGTATAAGTCCTTTTATCTCCTCATCCTTTGATTTTAACATTGCTGCCAGCCGTTCATTTTCCCCGCTCAGTTCCCCGCATCTTTCTATTAGCTTTTCCACCTTCTTTTCCAGCTGTTCAAACATGGCAAGTTCCATATTTTAAGATAATCTCTTCCGGCAGCAACACAATAATAAAACTTTTATAAAATCAAGTCAAGTATATTAAAAACCGGAAGGCGCCAATAAAGTCTTGACTTTTTTTACACAGAAATATTAATATAGGAAGAATTATATTCCCAGGTAGCTCAGGGGCAGAGCAGGTGGCTGTAAAATTGCAGCTTTCACGGGAAACCGTGATTGAAAAATCGGGTGAATTCAGGGAAGCCTAAAGCTCCAGCAATTAATTAAGGAGCATGGTAATCCTGAGCGAAGTCCGCTGAAGGGTAAAAAGTAGGCGGAAACGTGCAGAGACTAAGAGGTGAGGAGCCCAATCAATAAACCTCAAAAGCGCCCAACACCCTAATCCCGACAAACATCAGGATGGGTGATGAGATAGTCCAAGCCTTATGGAAACATAGGGGCCGCTTGTAACCACCGGGTCGGGGGTTCAAATCCCTCCCTGGGAGCCAGTCTTTACATCCAGACAAATCAACGTTCTGGGACATAAACGCCTCACCGTTTTCGGTGGGGCGTTTTCGTTTATCTTCCCTTGACAATGTCTTACGTTTGTCATATAATCGTCATATGGTAGTTTTTGATGCATCCACATTGATCCTGCTTGCCAGGACAGAAGTGTTGGAAGTGCTCATTTTAAATTTTCCAGGGCAGGTGCTTATACCGGAAAAGGTCAGAGAAGAAGTTTTGGTGAAGGACAGCGAAGAGTCTCCGCAAATAACTGCCATGATCCGTGGGAAGAGGATCGGCGTTTTGAGAGTAGATGATAGGAGACTGCTGCAAAAGCTCATGGAAGATTTTAATATAGATTTAGGCGAGGCAGAGGCAATAACACTTGCGTTGCAGAAAAAGGGAACGGTGGTTGCCACCGACGACAGAAATGCCATCAGGGCGTGCAAGCTCTTGAAAATAGATTTTATTACTGCGATTGCCATCTTGATAAGGGCTGCCGAGAAAAAACTCTTTAGCAGAAGCGAAGCGCTTTTAAAATTAGATAAGCTCGCATCCGTTGGAAGGTATAAAAAATCAATAATCGCCGATGCAAGAAGACAAATAAAAGGAGGATGAATAACATGTCTGTAAAAACCTTGAGCATACGCATGGATGAAGACGACTATCGTTCCATCGTATCTCTCGCCAAAGAGGAGAAAGAGGACGTCTCAAAGACAGTACGCGAGCTTGTTGAACTGGGACGATTGATGCTTGCTATTGAAAAATACAAAAACGGCGAGGCATCAATAGAAAAATCCGCTCGCATAGCAGGCGTATCTATCTCAAAGATGCTCGATATGATGAAAGAACACGGCGTTACCGCTAACCTTGAAGAAGAGGACTATCTAAATAGTTTGAAGACGGCAAGGAAGGCGTGGTGATTTGAAAAAAGCTTTCTATTGTCCGCAGCATGCTGTGGAAAGAAGAAGACCGCAAAAAAATTCATCGAAAATGATAGTTCAAAGCGGCAAAGTTCATTCAAATATCACATAATTTCCCGCTTTTTCCAGCCTCTTTCCCTTTATACCTAAATCCGCAATACTGGTAATCCTT
>Ga0155930_1114_pt1 | contig 15025 bp, 14 predicted proteins | sample RifCSPlowO2_02_FD_107584 | JGI IMG/M metagenome (GOLD analysis project Ga0155930, IMG submission 107584) | Deltaproteobacteria bacterium RIFCSPLOWO2_02_44_9 | reverse complement strand
GCTTATAAACAATGTGCTTTCCATTGCCCAGCAGTATTATATTCAAAAGACGGCAAAATAATGTTGGAGGCTGTCGGTTTTTGCCTCTAACCTCTGATCTAAAACCCCTACCTTCAATCCATGAATTTTCCTGACACCATATGCGCCATAGCAACACCTGTCGGAGAAGGGGGGATCGGCATTATAAGGATAAGCGGCAGTAACGTCGAGGCAATTGCACACGTAGTTTTTAAACCGCACAAAGAGCCGGCGGTATTTGAAAGCCACCATTTCTACTACGGGACAATTTCCAATCCAACAGATAATACAATTCTTGATAAGGCGCTCATGGTGTTGATGAAGAAGCCAAAGTCATTTACAGGCGAAGCTGTTGTGGAGTTTCATTGCCACGGCGGCCAGCTTGTCCTTCAAAGGGTGCTTGAGGTTGTTTTAAGGCAGGGGGCAAGACTGGCTGCCCCCGGAGAGTTTACAAAAAGGGCATTTTTGAACGGCAGAATGGACCTTGCTCAGGCAGAGGCTGTAATAGATTTGATAAGGGCAAAGACGGATTTAAGCCTCAGGGTGGCATACAGCCAGTTGGAAGGCCGGCTGTCTGGAAAGATAAATGTAATAAAAGAGGATATCGTTAATCTCCTCGTGCATATAGAGGCAGAGCTGGATTTTTCTGATGAAGAGGATGTGGGGAGTATGCCTGATGCTGATATCGGAGGACGGTTAAAGAAGGCCGGCAGCGAAATTCAGAAGCTTCTTTCCACATATGAAGAAGGGAGGATTTTAAAGGAAGGGGTGAATTGCATCATCCTTGGAAGGCCTAATGTCGGGAAGTCAAGCCTTCTCAATCTTCTTTTAAAGGAAGAACGCGCCATTGTTACTCCGGTTCCGGGGACCACCAGGGATGTTATAGAGGAGGTAGTCAATATAAAAGGTATACCGCTGAGGCTTATGGATACAGCAGGGCTCAGGGAGACAAGGGATGAAGTTGAGAGCATAGGTATAAAATTTACTATGAAAAGGCTTGAGTCAAGCCACATGGTCCTTTTTGTTGTTGATATATCAGCAGGCGAATTTGAAGAGGATATCAGGATTATGGAAAATATAGTAAATAAAAATGTTATTGTTGTCGGCAATAAGATAGATGCGGCCAGCGATAAGGCGATTGATTCTTTCCATAAGGCATTCGAGGGTATGACAAAGGTAGAGATTTCCGCGCTCATGGATAAAGGCATTGAAGAGTTAAGGCAGACCATATATAGTGAGGCAGCAGGTCAAAGGTTTGATGAGTTTGCGGAAACGGTCGTATCCAGCGCACGGCACAAGCTTGCGCTCGAGCAGGCTAATGAGGCTACTATAAAGGCAGAAAAAACCTTGAAGGACAACCTGTCCAGAGAGTATATTGCAGTAGAACTTCGCGAAGCAATTGAAAGGCTTGGCGAAATAACCGGAGCAGTAACAGCAGAAGATATCCTTGACAGGATATTCAGCCAGTTTTGCATAGGGAAATAAGTTTGAAGTGTATTTTATATGCAAAATATTATAAAAGAATTGCTTGCTTTCTCTCCGGCTTTGCTGGTAAAATGCCTGAAAAATTTTTGTGATGATAACAATTACACTGCAAAATGAAAAAGCGCTGGATAGTTCGTCCTCCGGACATAGAGCGTCAGGAACTTTTAGGCAGAGAGCTTAGAGTCTCGCCTTTGACAGCCCAGCTTTTGATAAACAGGGGCCTTGTCGATATAGACAAGGCTTTTTCTTTTCTTTCTCCTTCCCTTAAAGACCTGCATAATCCATTTGCGATGAAGGATATGGATAAGGCAGCGGAAAGGATTATAGAGGCTGTCAGGAAAGGCGAGGGGATTACTGTTTATGGCGACTATGATGTTGACGGAACAACAGGCACAGCGCTTCTCTGCCTTTTTTTCAAAGATATAGGGATTGACGTCAACTATTACATCCCTGAGAGGTTAAAGGAAGGCTACGGACTTAACAGGCAGGCCCTGAAACATCTCTCCGACTCAGGAACGAAACTTGTTATTACAACCGACCTGGGTATAGCAAACTATGATGAAGTGATATTCGCCAATAGTATAGGCCTGGATATAATTATTACAGACCACCATGAGCCGCCTGAAAAACTCCCGCCAGCATATGCCGTATTAAATCCCAAACAGCCTGGCTGTTCTTTCCCATTCAAGGAACTTGCCGGAGTAGGGGTTGCGTTTAATCTTATAATTGCGCTTAGGGCCAGGTTGAAAGATTGCGGTTACTTCGCAAACGGCAATATCCCAAATCTTAAAGGCTATACTGATATCGTTGCACTCGGGACCATTGCCGATATGGTGCCGTTGATAGACGAAAATAGGATATTGGTCAAGTATGGATTGGAAGAGCTCACTGCCGGCAGACGGCCCGGGGTAAGGGCGCTCAAGGAGGTAAGCGGCCTAAACAATATTGTAAAGGCAGGCTCTGTTGGATTTCAGCTCGCTCCACGGATAAATGCCGCAGGGAGACTGGACAATGCAAGGACAGGCGTAAGACTTCTCATTGCGGATGATGCCAGAGAGGCATCTGATATTGCAAGGGAGTTGAACAGGGAGAACATTGAAAGGCAGCGTCTGGAGAGCGATATGCTGTCTGAAGCTTTAGCAGTCATTCAGGGGCCGGGTTTTAATATCCAGGATAAGAAGGCCGTTGTGCTTGCCAAGGATGGCTGGCATCCTGGTATCATTGGCATTGTGGCCTCAAGGATTGTGGGCCGATACCACAGGCCGACCATCATAATATCCTTAAAAGACGGTATTGGCAAAGGTTCAGCAAGAGGGATAAAAGGGATTGACATGCTGGGAAATCTGAAGGAATGCAGTGGGTTTCTGGATAAATACGGCGGCCATAAAATGGCAGCCGGTTTTTCAATAAGGGAAGAAAATGTTAAATTATTTGAATCAGCGTTTTATACTCTGACCGAGGGAAAATTGAGTTTTGAAGACCTTATCCCCGATATATCATTGGATTCATATATTAAACTGGATGAGATAAATGAAAAGATAATTACAGAAATTGAGGGCCTTGCCCCTTTCGGGCTTGCAAACCCGGAACCCTTGCTGGCCATCAGGGATGTCAACATAGTCCAGAGTGAAGTGGTTGGAAAAAATCATTTGTCGCTTCAGATAAAAGCGATGGATTTAATATCTCCGGCAAGAGAGATGTGGAGCGGGATCGCTTACAGGATGGGCAATATACATCCTTTGAGCGGGAATGGCTTTGATATTGCCTGTGTCCCTTATATCGATGAATGGAACGGGAATAAGACTTTGAAACTCAGGGTCAAGGAGATAAGACATTCTGCAGAGGTTTAGTTTCAGTTGTTAAATTTTTAAACCCCGTAAGACCTTTGGTCTCTTACGGGGTAAAAATAGTTTTAAAAACCTTGACACGGCGGAAAAAAGAAAATATATTTCTTTGCTAAAATAATAACGAAAAATACTTGAATCAAAATTTTGGAATAGGAGTAAAAACTGTGGCTAAAAATAAATTCTTAAAAAGACCTGTCAGGCCTGTGGAGGTTTTTCCCGGGGCAGAGGTCAGCGAGCTTTTAAGCAGGATGGGGGAAACTGCATTTCAGGGGAAAAACCTGGCCGTTGCCGTTGATGTCTGGGAAAGGATGCTCAAAGGCAATGTTACGATATTTTTTGGCCTTGCAGGTGCAATGGTTCCTGCAGGGATGAGGAAGGTTATAGTACACCTTATTAAAAATAGGTTTATAGATTGCCTTGTTTCAACGGGCGCCAACCTTTTCCACGATATACATGAGACGCTTGGCAAATATCACTGGCAGGGCCATACAATGGTGGATGATGTGGAGCTTAAAGACGAAGGTATAGACAGAATCTATGATGTCTTTGCAGTGGAAGAGGAGTTTGAAAGGGCAGACAGGTATTGCTACAGATTTGCAAAGACGCTTGAAAAGAGGCCTTACACCACGAGGGAGTTTTTGAGCCTCCTTGGCAAGAGGCTTTCCGATGGCGCAAAGGAGGATGGGATACTTACAGCCGCATATAAAGCCGGTGTGCCTGTTTATTGCCCTGCCATAGGCGACTCTTCCATAGGTATTGGTCTTGCAATGAAGCCGGAAGAGGATAATTTTATATTTGATGTAATAGGAGATGTGAAGGAGACTGCCCTTATCGCTGCCAAGGCAAGCAATACCGGTGTTGTTTATGTGGGCGGCGGAACGCCAAAGAATTTTATCCAGCAGGCTGAGGTTACCGCAGGGCTTATGGGCAGGGATGTATCGGGACACAAATATGCTGTTCAGATTACTGCAGATGCCCCGCACTGGGGAGGGCTTTCCGGCTGTACCTTTGAAGAGGCCCAATCATGGGGGAAGATTGCAAAGAAGGCAAAGATGGTGACTGTGCACTGTGATTCCACAATTGCACTTCCTATTATTACTACTGCACTTGCCGGAAAGGTGAAAGGGTTTAAAAGAAGAGGCGTAAGGTTTGTATTCCCGCTGTATTAGAAGTAAAAAGTGACAAAGGTCATTTTGTAATCCTGAGCGATAAAAAAGAGATTGCTTCACTTCGTTCGCAATGACGTACAGCGAAGGGTTCAGAAAGACAACTTTATTGCACTTTTGAAATTTCCTCGAAAGGAGAGACGAGATGCTGCTTGTACCAAAAAGGGTATTTTTTACAAAAGGGGTTGGCACCCACAAAGAGGAGCTGCATTCCTTTGAACTTGCATTAAGGGATGCGGGAATAGAAAAGTTTAACATTGTTACTGTATCCAGTATCTTTCCACCGGGTTGCAAGATAACAAGCAGGACGCAGGGACTAAAGATGCTTTCACCCGGACAGATAGTGTTTTGTGTCATGAGCAGATGTTGTTCCAATGAGCCGAGGCGGCTTATGGCAGCATCTGTAGGATGTGCGATACCAATGGACAAAAAACAATATGGATACTTAAGTGAGCACCATGCGTTTGGCCAGACAGACAAGATCGCCGGCGACTATTCGGAAGACCTTGCAGCGGCCATGCTTGCGTCCACACTGGGCATTGAACTGGATCAGAACCTTGGATGGGACGAAAAGAAGGAGATTTACAGGATAAGCGATAAGATAGTAAAAACAACCAATATTACGCAATCTGCCATTGTAAGGGGAGATGGAAGATATACAACTGTAATAGCTACCGCTGTGCTGATACTGTGATGACGGTTTTGAGTTATGAGTTTGGAGTTGAGAGTAAAAACATTATTGTTTAGTAAATTCTTTTCATCTTTGACCCCTAACTCCCAACCCTGAACTCCGAACTATTAACGGGGATACATTGGCGAGGATAGTGGATTTAGGACTGGCGTGGGAGTGGATATATGACCGTGATTTCATTTATGGTCTTGATGAGGCATGTCAGCGCAGAGGGATTAGAAGCTATATAATACATCCGTCAAATCTTGATGAAACACTGGCTATAATAGCCAACGGAGAGCTTATTATAAGGGCTCTCCTTGACAGGGCATCCGATGCAATCCCGAGATTTTATGACTTAATACATCTGGCGCGGAAGGGTTCCTTCTGGATGATAAACGAGCTGTCCCTTCTGCCCCGCGCAGTTGATAAGGCAACCATGCATCTGGAATTTCTTTCTGCCGGGATTGATGTCCCGTATACAATAATTTTATCTCCATGGCAGAAGAGCCGGCGCGTAGACCTTTCAAAAATAAGGAGGCTGGGGAAACCATTTATTATAAAACCTGCTTGCGGCGGGGGCGGTGTAGGGGTGATTACAAACGCCAAAAGCGTTAATCAGGTTATAGCGGCGCGGATGGAGATTGCCCATGACAAATATCTGCTTCAGGAAAAGATTACCCCCGTTATCCTTGGAAAAACGAGGAGGGCATGGTTCAGGGTTTTCTATATGGGCGGAGATGTAATTCCATGCTGGTGGGATGATTTAACGCATATATATGATGAGCTTAGGCCGGAAGATATGAGGCTTTACGGCCTTTCCAGGTTGAAAGACATTACAAACAAGATAGCGCAGATATGTAAACTCGATTTTTTTTCCACAGAGGTTGCAGTGGCGGAGGGGAGAAGGTTTGTTGTGGTTGATTATGTAAATGATATGTGTGATATGAGGAGAAAATCAGAGTATTGCGACGGAGTCCCTGACAGGGTTGTGGATGAAATAATCTCAAAACTTATTAATTATGCGGAAGAGCGGCTGAAGAGACAGAAGGATTAAGATATGAGGGTTGGCATAACATATAATATAAAGAGGGATGCTCCCGATGGAAGAGACCTTCCCCCGGATTTTTTTGCGGAATGGGACGATGATGATACTATAAAGGCTGTACATGCAATCCTTGCCAAAAGGCACGATGTTGCGCTGATAGAGGCTGATAAAGATGCGTATATAAAGCTGAAGACAGAAAAACCTGATATTGTTTTCAATATTGCCGAAGGTCTGTGGGGAGACAGCAGGGAATCACAGGTCCCTGCAATGCTGGATATGCTGAGGATACCTTATACAGGTTCAGGGCCATTGGCGCTGGCCATATGCCTGAATAAGGCCAGGGGTAAAGAGATTCTTGCATACCACGATATTCCAACACCAAGATTTTTGGTATGCACTACATCCCACATCCCGCATCCCATATCTCTGTCCTTTCCTCTCATTGTGAAACCTCTTTATGAAGGCTCCAGCAAGGGCATAAGGAATAATTCCATAGTCAGTGATAAATCTGAACTTAAAGAGAGGGTAGAATGGATAATAAGGGAATACAAGCAGCCTGCCCTTGCTGAGGAATTTCTGAATGGCAGAGAGTTTACTGTTGCCATGGTCGGCAACGGGAGCGATTTGAGGGTGCTTCCAATTGTAGAGATAAATTATTCAAGTCTTCCGGCCGGCGTCAATCCCATCTATTCCTACGAGGCGAAATGGATATGGGATACGCCTGACAACCCGCTTGAGATATTCAGGTGCCCCGCAGATATTGATAACCGGCTTAAAAGCGCAATAGAGACAATATGCAGAGATGCCTTCAATGTTCTTGATATAAAAGACTGGTGCAGAATAGACATAAGGCTTGATTTTGAAGGAAGGCCGCATATACTGGAGCTTAACCCCCTGCCCGGAATCCTTCCTGACCCCAGGAGCAATTCGTGTTTCCCAAAAGCAGCGAAGGCAGCCGGCATGGAATATGGTGAACTTATAAATACTGTATTAGATGCCGCATGCAAGAGATATGGAATATTATAGGATTAAAAAAGTTGCCATAATTTATAATGACGACATGGACCTCATGTATGGGCAGGGGCACAGCAGCCTGCCGTCTGACGGGGTCATATCTACGGCTATGGCAGTTGAAGAGGCCCTGAAATCAGGGGGTTTGGCAGCGCTCATTATTCCGCTGCGATATGATGTGGGAGGTCTTATCAAAATCCTGAAGGAGTTTAATGCTGATATTGTTTTCAATCTATGCGAAGGGGCAATGGGGAAAAGCACCTTTGAAATGAATGTTGCTGCAATGTTGGAACTCTTCGGTTTCAGGTTCACAGGTTCCGGCCCCCTTACACTCGGCCTTGCATTGAATAAGGGGAGGACAAAGGAGGTGCTCTGCGCAAACGGTATTCCTACTGCCCCCTATCTGGTTTTAAAAGAGGTTCCTTCAAGATTGGCCAGGGATTTGAGATTTCCCCTGATAGTAAAACCAGTTCAGGAAGATGCGAGCATCGGTATTGATGAAAATGCGCTTGTAAAGGATATGGCTGGCCTCAGGAAGAGGGTTGATTATGTTTTTACAAATCACAAACAGTCTGCAATCGTAGAGGAATATATAAATGGAAGGGAGTTTAATGTTGCAGTTATGGGGAACCATAGGCCAAGGGCGCTGCCTGTGTCTGAAATAGATTTTTCACGGCTTTCCGCGGGAAACCCAAGGATTTGCACCTACGAGGCCAAATGGATAACAGACAGTCCGGTTTATTTGAAGACCCCCCCTGTATGCCCGGCTGATATTGGCAAGGGGCTTGAACAGGAGCTTTGTAATATTGCAGTAAATGCGTACAATGTCCTTGGTTGCAGGGATTATGCCAGGGTAGATATAAGGATGGGAGAGGATGGCATACCTAAGGTTCTTGAGGTAAATCCAAACCCCGATATATCACCGGATGCCGGTTTTGCAAGGAGTGCGATAGCCGGCGGCCTTACCTATTCACAGTTAATTGCTGAGATAGTAAAGGTGGCATATGGCAGGTATATTGATGCGAGGTGATGGATATAAGGTGAATATGTGAAAGGCGGGGTTATGGATATAAAAATAAGGGAGGTTGTTTCAAAGGATAAAGATGTTATAGAAGCCATTATAAGAGACAATGAAAATTTTACAGACGAGGAAAAATGGTGCGCTGCTGAACTGCTGGACATGTATTTGAAAGGGGCAACACAGGGAGAATACCTGTTTATCTGCGCAGTGAATGAGGATGATAAACCGCTTGGTTATATCTGTTACGGCAAAACGCCGTTTGCTGATGGTGTGTATGACATATATTGGATAGTCATTGACCCGGTATGGCAGGGTAAAAGAATCGGCAGGATGCTTGTGAAATATGTAGAAGATATGCTTAAACAGAAAGGTGCGAGGATGATTGTCGCAGAAACATCGTCACAGCAGAAATATGAGAAACCCCGCTTGTTTTATGAGAAGGTTGGGTTTGCTGAGGTCTCGAGGGTCAGGGATTTCTACAGGGTTGGAGATGATAAGATTATATATGTAAAGAAGTTGGAGGTTGGAGGTTAACTTCTGAACTTTTGAAGTTAAGAAGACGAGAAGTTTTGACTTCTGACTTTTACCTTTATTTGGGAGGAGATTGATTTGGAACTTGAAAGTATAAAAAAGATTTATGCGGGCTATTCAAATATATACGATGTGATATTCAAAGGCTTCTTTTACCCCCGGATAAAGCATGCGATACACTCCATGGGCATAGCGCCAGGAGATAAGGTACTTGATCTGGGTGTGGGGACAGGCCTCTCACTTCCATTATTCCCGAGACACTGCAAGGTTATAGGTATTGACCTGTCGGCTGCCATGCTGAAGAAGGCAAGGGCAAAGATTAAAAAACTGCACCTTGACCATGTAGAGCTTCTTGAGATGGACGCAATGAACCTTAAGTTTCCTGATAATACATTTGATAAGGTCTTCATTTCGCATGTGGTCAGTGTTGTGCCGGATCCTTACAGGACAATGGCTGAAGCAAAGAGGGTTTGCAAAAAGGGCGGGCGCATAGTGATTGTCAACCACTTCAAGAGTAAAAATAAGGTTATAGCAGGGGTTGAGAAGATATTTAACCCTGTAAGCAAGAAAATAGGTTGGAGGTCTGACCTTTGCCTCGACGAATTTATAAAAAATGCAGACTTAAAGGTGGATAAAAAATATAAGTTAAAAAAGATTGACCTCTGGCATGTAATATTCGCTACCAACAACAAATAATGTCAGAGTAGCCGGGTAATAGTATCATTTAATTCTATGTCACTTTGACGCTTTGATACTATGACACTCCGATACTTCCTTAATATACCGACGTTACAGATGCCGGATAGCCCCATTCCTAAAGACCTTACGATACTGCCCATGACCTCCGATGACCTTGAGGATGTTTTGAACATAGAGAGGCTTTCTTTCCCTGCGCCCTGGTCAAGGTCTCAATTTGAAAAAGAGATTCAAAATCCGTTCTCCGGCAAATTTACAGCAAAGACTATCCATAAGGGAGAAGAAGTTGTTGCAGCATACATAATCTTCTGGGTGGTGGCTGATGAGGCACATATCCTCAACATAGCCACGCATCCCGATTTTCGCAGAAGGGGTATTGCAAGGGCGCTTCTTTCCTTTACATTGAGCCGTTTGAAGGAGAAGGGAGTAAGGGAGATTTTTCTGGAGGTCAGGAGGTCAAATGCCCCTGCCCAGAAACTTTACCATGATTTTGGTTTTAAAAAAATAGGGATAAGAGAAGGTTATTATGGTAACAATAACGAAGATGCAATTATAATGGCATTGGAGGTTAAAGGACAGCACAGGATTAATTTAAAACGGAAAGATGATGGTTAGGAACCTTCAATGATTGCAGATGTTCTATATAACAGAAAAATCCTTCCTGCCTATTATAGGCTTGGAATCGGCTTAAAAAAAGTTCCATCCTTTAAGCCCGGGCAGTTTATTATGCTTCGTATTACTGAACAGGTTGACCCCTTGTTGAGAAGGCCGTTCGGGGTATATAGGATACTGGGGTCAAGGGTCAGGGGTCAAGGGGCAAGGGATAAGGGACAAGGAATTGAAATACTGTATAAGGTAGTTGGAAAAGGCACGCGGCTGATGACAGGTTTAAAGTTAGGTGATAAATTAGACATACTTGGTCCTCTGGGTAATGGTTTTCCACTAAAAGACAAGGGGCAGGGGGCAGGGGTCAAGGGCAAAGAAATTATTATGATTGCCGGCGGTATAGGTATCGCGCCGTTTTATCTATTAGGGGCAGGGGTCAAGGGTCAAGGGTCAAGAGTGAAACTTTTATTTGGAGGAAAAAGCAAAGATGATTTGCCGGGTTTAGAAGATTTCAAAAGCTTGAAAATTGACATGGAGATTTCTACGGACGATGGGAGTGTTGGGAAAAAAGGGCTCGTAACAGACCTATTAATGTCTGAACTCCGAACTCTGAACTCCGAACTCCGAACTGTTTACGCATGCGGGCCTAAGGAGATGCTCAAGGAGGTTGCGAGAATAGCTGAAAAAGCAGATGCACCATGCTATGTATCGCTGGATAATGTGATGGCATGCGGTATCGGCGCATGTCTGGGGTGTGCGGTAAAGACAGTTCGGAGTTCGGAGTTTGGAGTCAAGAGTAAAAACTCTCAACTCTCAACTCTCAACACTCAACACTACAAAATGGTCTGCAAGGACGGCCCTGTGTTTGATGCAAAGGAGATAGAATGGGAAGCAATTTAAAACAAAGGGGCAAGGGGCAAGGGGCAAGGAAAGAAAAACTCCGAACTCCGAACCCCAAACTCCGAACTTATCAATCAACATCGCTGGCATTCTGCTTAAAAACCCTGTTATGACAGCATCAGGCACCTTTGGTTATGGCGAGGAGTTCACGCCCTACATGGATTTGAACAGGCTCGGCGCAGTGGTTGTCAAGGGGCTTTCATTGAAACCGAGGCAGGGCAATCCTCCGCCAAGGATAGTTGAAACAGCAGCAGGCATGTTAAATTCCATAGGCCTGCAGAATATAGGTGTTGAGGCATTTATAAAAGATAAGCTACCGTTTCTTAGAAAATTTGATACAAAGGTCGTTGTAAATTTCTTCGGAGATTCCATTGAGGAATACTGCGAAGTGGCAAAGGTTTCGGGCAGCGCAGATGGCATTGCCGGTCTGGAGATGAATATCTCCTGTCCAAATAAGCAGGAAGGATGGCTTGAGTTCGGGACAAATCCCGAAATTACATTTAAGGTTGTAAACGCGGTCAGGAAATGCACAAAGCTACCGGTAATTGTAAAGCTTTCCCCAAATGTCACAGATATAACAGTAATTGCAAAGGCTGCTGTAGATGCAGGGGCAGACGCCCTTTCGCTTATAAATACACTTTCAGGCATGGCGGTGGATATAAATACGCGAAGGCCTAAACTCGGTAATGTCATTGGAGGACTCTCCGGGCCAGCTATCAAGCCTGTTGCTTTGAAAATGGTCTGGCAAGTGGCAAAGACAGTTCAAGTACCTTTAATAGGCATAGGCGGCATTATGACAGCAGAGGATGCCATAGAATTTATGCTCGTCGGCGCAAGTGCGGTTCAGATCGGCACAGCAAACTTTGTTGACCCATCGGCGAGTATAAAGATAATTGAAGGGGTTGAGGGGTATTTTAAAAGGAACGGGATTAAAAGTGTGAAAGAGTTGGTAGGGAGTTTAAGATAAATAGGGGAAGCGCCTCTCCTGCTTTTCCCAATTCCTCTTGTCAGTTCCCCTTAATTGTGATACTTTTCAATCAATTTAAGTAGATATAGATGTCCTTTGAACTGGAAAAAGGTTGCGAAGCTTTGGAGTTGGGATCACGGTATCCTGACGAAAATAGAACATTCAGGAAAAGAATGTGGTTAGGGAATTTACAGAAAGAGAACTTAAAAAGGTAAAGGAAAAATTTCAATGGATGAAATCGAAGTTTTAATTATGAAAGAAATAAAAAAGACGTTCTTATATCGTTATGCTATCAATTTGTCCAATTTTCCTGTGACCGTGCTATAAACATAGGCAATAATCAGCCATCTTTCCAAGATTGCACAGGAGGTAAAAAAGGAATATAATGGGCATAAATACCAAACTTTTAGAAAAAATATTACGGGGAACATCTGATGCAAATATCCGTTTTACAGAATTATGTCAATTGCTTCGCAATTTGGAGTTTAAAGAAAGGGTTCGGAGCAGTCATCATATCTTCACAAAAGAAGGTGTAGAAGAAATTTTAAATTTACAATCAAAGGGTGGAATGGCAAAGCCTTATCAGGTAAAGCAAGCTCGCACTGTAATCCTCAAGTATAAAATGGGAGGGAAAACAAGTGATTAAGTACGAGGTTATCATGTATTGGAGTGATGAAGATCAAGCATATATTGCAGAAGTTCCTGAGCTGCCCGGATGTGCGGCAGATGGAGCAACATATCAGGAAGCCCTGACTAATGCGGAGATTGTTATTCAAGAGTGGATAGAGACCGCTCGTGAAATAGGGCGCCCTATCCCTCAGCCTAAAGGCCGCTTGATGTTCGCATAAATATATCAAAGGATTAACACGAGTAATATTCGGACCTGAAGATTTTACTGAGGCTAATCCCTTTGTAAAAGAAATCCTGTAGGAAGGGAGAGAGATTGAGTAAAATTTGGGATTTTTAGCTTGAATAAAGGGGAAATGTCCCTCCTCAACCCTTGTTTTGAGAGTCATAGAATAAGTATAAAGTAAGTGCTGGACGCTGGACGAGATCGTAAGGAGAAAAATATGAGGAGTATTGGGGGGACACAGAGCTTGTCTAAAAACTCATTTTTCTAAAAATGGGCTTCAATAAAATCAACCACTTATGAGGCCACAAACCCAAAAAACAGTAGTTTTTAGACAGGCTCCACTTCCCATATTTTCTACAATAAAATATACGAAAGAATTCTCAGTAAGGTTTAGCGATTTGATGATTGGCTCATATACGCTTCAACAACTTTTTTCAAAACCTCGTAAATCTCATCTTCGTTAGCAAGCTCTTTGAGAATATCTGCAATCCTTGGATGTCTGCCGAGTTTTCCGTTTGCCATGACCTTGGCGCCTTTTTTTTCAATCGCAATGGATTCTGTTGGGCAGACCTTTGCACAGTCTTCACAATAGATGCAGAGATTGTAGTCAAATACGGGCGTCGCATCAATTATCTTTACAGCGCCTTCCTCTTTGCATATCTCAACGCATTTCATACATTCAATGCAGGGAAAATCGGTTGCAACAGGTTTTGCCTGGCCGCTTATACCAAAGGTCTTTATCTGAGGTTGGGAGCAGGAATTGGGACAGCCTGCCAATGCAACCTTGAACTTCATATGATATAAAAGCCTTCCTTTGGCCTTTGCCCTAATATGTTCGCCCAGACCGAGTTCATCCAGCAGGGCTTCTATCTTTTCAGCGATTGGCTTGGGATTTATTATGGCATGGGGACAGCCTTTTGTCCCTGCCTTGCAAATGGCTATATCGTAAGGAGAGACAGCCTTTTCTTCAGGGCTGGGAGGTGGGGCTATTTTGAGGGCCTCTTTATTTTTCATTGTCTGTTTCTTGAAAAATCCTAAATTCGAAATCCGAAATTCTAAACAATATCAAAATTCTAAATTCAAATATTCTAAACTATTTGGTTTGGGATTTTAGTCATTTAAATTTGTTTAGGATTTAGAAATTAGAATTTAGAAATTTTATTTTACTCACACATATCTAACATGCTTATCTTTGCTGCCACGGTCTCAGATATCTTTACAAATGCCTCTGTTTGAGGCGAAGATGGGTTGGAAATAACGATTGGCTTGCCTGTGTCGCCGCCTTCTCTTATGTTTGTATCAATTGGAATTTTACCGAGAAGCGGAACATTGTACCTCTGGCTTGTCTTTTCTCCGCCGCCGTGACTGAATATATCGGTCTTTTCTCCGCAGTGCGGACACTGGAAATAACTCATATTTTCAATTATGCCAAGGATGGGCACCTTTACCTCTTGGAACATCTTTATTGCCCTCCTTGCGTCTATTAGGGCAATATCCTGAGGTGTTGTAACAACAACTGCGCCAGTCAGCGGGATTGTCTGGACAAGGGTAAGCTGGGCATCTCCGGTGCCGGGTGGAAGGTCTATGACAAGATAATCAAGTTCTCCCCATGCAACGCCTGTCAGAAATTGTTTCACAATCTGCATGACCAGCGGGCCTCGCCAGATTAGGGGTGTTTCTTCATCAAGCATAAAACCTACGGACATCAGTTTTATACCATAGTTATTTAAAGGCAGTATCTTCTGGTCAGGTGTTGTCTCAAGCTGTTTATGGATACCCATCATCATGGGTATGCTCGGGCCGTAGATATCTGTATCCAGAAGGCCAACCTTTGCACCACTCTTTCCTAAAGCCAGGGCAAGGTTTACTGCAACCGTGGATTTTCCCACCCCGCCCTTGCCGCTTGCTACTGCTATGGTATTTTTCACCTTTGGTATGGGTTCCTTATCAGGAAGTTTCTTGGCTGCCGGGACCTCCGCGCTTGTTTCAACAATAACCTCTTTCACGTCGGGGATTGCTGAGACAGCGTTTCTGGAATTTTCTGTAAGCTCTTTCCTCAGAGGGCATGCGGGTGTGGTAAGGACAAGGCGGAATGTTACCTTTCCATCGTCAATCCGAATATCCCTTATCATATTCATGGCGACGAGGTCTTTGCCCAGCTCAGGGTCCATTACCTTGCTTAATGCCTCTAATACAGAGGCTTGTG
>Ga0155930_1129_pt2 | contig 15666 bp, 10 predicted proteins | sample RifCSPlowO2_02_FD_107584 | JGI IMG/M metagenome (GOLD analysis project Ga0155930, IMG submission 107584) | Deltaproteobacteria bacterium RIFCSPLOWO2_02_44_9 | reverse complement strand
CTACGATCTCTTCTGCTATGGAATTAGGCACCTGCTCATAATGGGAAAACTGCATTGTAAATGTAGCCCTGCCTTGAGTCTTGGATCTTATATCAGTGGAGTACCCGAACATCTGTGCAAGAGGGACTTTGGAAGACACTACATTAAACCCTCCCCTTGTTTCCATGCCGAGTATCTTGCCCCGTCTTGAACTCAAATCTCCAATAACCTCGCCCATAAACTGCTCGGGTGTTACAACCTCTACATCCATAATGGGTTCCAGGAGCATAGGGTTGGCCTTCCTCATGCCGTCTTTGAAGGCCATGGAGGCTGCTATCTTAAATGCAATTTCAGATGAATCCACATCATGATAAGAACCGTCAAACAATCCAACCTTTACATCCACGACAGGATATCCTGCGAGCACACCTGTGTCCACTGTTTCCCTGAGGCCCTTCTCCACAGCAGGTATATATTCCTTCGGAACTACACCGCCCACTATATTATTTTCAAATTCAAAACCCTTGCCTGGCTCAAGCGGTTCTACAGTCAGCCATACATGTCCATACTGGCCGCGGCCGCCTGTCTGCTTGATATATCTCCCTTCAGCCTCAACCTTCTTGGCAATGGTCTCTCTATAGGCCACCTGAGGTTTCCCGACATTTGCCTCAACCTTAAATTCCCTCAGCAGCCTGTCCACAATTATTTCGAGGTGCAATTCGCCCATGCCGGAGATAATTGTCTGGGCCGTCTCTTCGTCGGTCTTTACCCTGAATGACGGGTCCTCTATAGCAAGCTTCTGTAGCGATATGCCGAGTTTTTCCTGATCAGCCTTTGTTTTTGGCTCTATGGCTATGCTCATAACAGGCTCAGGAAATATCATTCGTTCTAACAGTATCGGTTTATCATAATCGCATATGGTATCGCCTGTTATGGTGCTCTTCAAACCCACTGCTGCTGCTATCTCGCCTGCATAAACCTCTTTTATCTCTTCCCTTTTATTAGCATGCATCTTTAAGAGTCTTCCAACCCGCTCTTTCTGCTGTTTTGTGGCATTATACACATAGGAGCCTGCACTCATGTAACCTGAATAGACCCTGAAAAATGTAAGCTGCCCGACAAACGGGTCTGTCATTATCTTGAATGCAATGGCTGAAAATGGCGCATTATCATCTGCTTTTCTTTCTTCTTCCTGTTCTGTGTCTGGGTTTATGCCTTTTATCGCAGCAATGTCAATTGGCGATGGAAGATATTCCAAAACAGAATCGAGAAGCGGCTGAATCCCTTTGTTCTTAAAAGATGAGCCGCAAATTACAGGTGTTATGTCCATCTGAATAGTGCCTTTTCTTATTGCTTTTTTTAATTCACCCTCGGTCGGCTGTTTGCCATCCATATATTTTTCCATAACTACTTCATCAAAATCAGCGGCGGCCTCTATAAGCTTATCTCTGTACTCATGCACCAAGTCCTTCATATCTGAAGGAACATCCTCAGAACGAAACTTTGCGCCAAGCGTAGATTCGTCCCAGATTATGGCCTTCTGAGAAATAAGGTCAACAATTCCTTTAAAATTATCTTCAGCGCCCACAGGAAGCTGCATCACAACAGGCTTTGTCTGAAGCCTGTCCACCATCATCTTTACAACCCTGAAATAATCCGCGCCAACCCTGTCCATCTTATTGACAAAAGCAATTCTTGGAACCTTATATTTATTTGCCTGACGCCATACAGTTTCTGACTGCGGCTCAACCCCGCCAACAGAGCAGAACACTGCAACAGCCCCGTCCAGCACCCTTAATGACCTCTCAACCTCAATGGTAAAATCTACATGGCCTGGCGTATCAATTATATTTATACGGTTGTCCTTCCAAAAACACGTGGTGGCGGCTGATGTAATGGTAATCCCTCTCTCCTGTTCCTGAGGCATCCAGTCCATCACGGCCGTACCATCGTGAACTTCTCCTATCTTGTAGGTAACACCCGTATAATAGAGAATTCTTTCCGTTGTGGTAGTCTTCCCGGCATCTATATGGGCCATTATCCCTATATTTCTTGTCTTGTCTATCTGTACTAATCTTGCCAATCTGGAAACCCCCTTGCCTGCTTCGCAAGAATTGTAAAATTTAAATTGTAAATTTGAAATTTTCAATTTTCAATCTTCAATTTACAATTATTCTTAAAACCTACCACCTGTAATGGGCAAATGCCTTATTGGCCTCCGCCATTTTGTGCACATCCTCTTTCTTCTTTACAGCCCCGCCCTTGCTATTAGCTGCATCAATCATTTCAGACGCAAGTTTTTCAACCATCGTCCTTTCAGCCCCGCGCTCCTTCGCATATGTTACAATCCATCTAAGCGCAAGTGCTGTCTTGCGCTGCGGCCTGACCTCCTGCGGGACCTGATATGTTGCACCACCAACCCTGCGGGACCTTACCTCAAGCATCGGCTTCACATTATCTACTGCCTTCTTGAAAATCTTCAGAGGGTCTTCCTTTGTCTTCTCCTTTATCCGGTCAAACGCCTTGTAGATAATCCCCTCGGCGACACTCTTCTTGCCATCCCTCATAATAGTATTCGCAAACTTTGTAATAAGCTTATCATTATGTTTTGGGTCTGGCAGAACATCCCGCTTTGAAATAATTCCCTTTCTGGACATCAAACCTCCAATTAAATAAAGTCAGAAGTGTTCAGTCAATAGTCAGAAGTTTTTTATTTTGACTTCTGACTCCTGACTTCTGACTTTCTTACTTTGGTCTTTTTGCGCCGTATTTTGAACGGCTCTGCTTTCTATTCTGAACACCAACCGCATCAAGGGTCCCACGGACAATGTGATACCTGACCCCCGGCAAATCCTTTACCCTTCCACCCCTTATGAGCACAACCGAATGTTCCTGAAGATTATGCCCAATTCCAGGGATATAAGAGGTTACCTCCATAGCATTTGTAAGCCTGACCCTTGCCACCTTTCTTAGTGCCGAGTTTGGTTTCTTGGGGGTGGTTGTATAAACCCTTACGCAGACGCCCCTCTTCTGAGGGCATTCTTTTAATGCAGGGGCAGTGGTCTTCCTTCTTACATCTTTCCTGCCTTTCCTAACCAGTTGATTTATTGTGGGCATTTATTACCTTTCCTTTAAAGATTAACCCCGTTAGAAAACCTCACCACCCACCATCCATGGTACGGATGTTATTGCGGCAAAACCTGTTGAGTGAGGGCGGACATGTTTTAAAGGTCTTGTCCTTTTAATGGGGTCTCTTTCAACCAACCTTCAGTCTGATTCTTGTGCTTTAAAAGTAATCCCGGTGCACTATATTGTAGTTTGCTGAAAAAAACTTATTCAGATTATCAAACTTCACAACTTATTGTCAAGCAATATTTAACTCGCTGGTTGTCCTTTCCTCTGATGCCGTCTCTTCCGATACTACAGGAGATATCTTTTTATAACAGGGAAAACCGGTACCGGCCGGAATCAATCTGCCCATAATCACATTCTCCTTGAGACCCCTAAGGTAGTCAATCTTACCTGTGATGCTTGCCTCGGTTAAAACCCGTGTTGTCTCCTGGAAAGATGCTGCCGATATGAAGCTCTCGGTGGAAAGCGATGCCTTGGTGATTCCCTGTAACAGCGGTTCGGCAATTGCGGGCTTCTTTCCTTTTGCAAGCATCTTCTCATTCACTTCTTCAAATGCATACCTCTCAACCTGCTCGCCAACAAGGAAATCCGTATCGCCGGGTTCTTTTATCTTTACCCTTTTGAGCATCTGTCTGACAATAACTTCAATATGTTTGTCATTTATTTTGACACCCTGTAAACGATATACCTCCTGCACCTCATCCACCAGATACTTGGCTAATTCCTTTACACCAAGGATACTGAGAATATCATGCGGGTTTGCAGACCCATCCATAAGCGGCTCTCCAGCCCTTACCATGTCCCCTTCCCTTACGCTTACATGTTTACCCTTTGGAATAAGGTATTCTTTAGGCTCACCGACCTCAGGGGTAATAATAACCTTCCTCTTGCCCTTTGTATCCTTGCCAAACGCCACAACACCGTCTATATCGCTTATGACCGCACATTCCTTTGGCTTTCTTGTTTCGAACAGTTCGGCAACACGCGGCAAGCCGCCCGTAATATCTTTTGTCTTTGTAGTTTCCCTTGGAATCTTAACTATGACATCACCGGCCTTTACCGTCTCACCCTCATTTGCTGTTATAATAGCCCCCAGAGGAAGGAGGTATCTGGCTTCAATAGATCTGCCAGGAACCTTTACTGTCCTGCCGGCTTCATCCTTTATGGAAATCCTCGGTCTTAAATCGCCTTCCTTATACCCTATAACAACCTTGCTTGAAAGGCCGGTAACCTCATCTACCTGCTCCCGCATAGTCTTGCCTTCCTCAATGTCTCCAAACTTTACCGCACCGCTGGCCTCTGTAATTATAGGGATTGTATATGGGTCCCACTCGGCCAGGACATCGCCTGCCTTAATCTTCTGCCCTTCTTTAACCTTAAGTTTTGTACCGTATATGACAGGATTTACTTCCCTGTCCCTCCCATGCTCATCATGGATAGCAATTTCGCTATTCCTGCTCATTACTACAGTCTCGTTCCTTGAGTTTACAGCTCTATGCATATTAATAAATTTAACATGCCCTTCGTGCCTTGCCTCCAGTGCAGTCTGCTCGGCCCTCCTGCTGGCTGTACCACCGATATGGAATGTCCTCATGGTAAGCTGGGTTCCCGGCTCCCCTATGGACTGTGCCGCAATAACACCAACCGCCTCACCTAATTCAACCATCCTGCCTCTGGCAAGGTCTCTGCCATAACATTTTGCGCATATACCCCTCTTGCTCCTGCAGGTAAGGACGCTTCTTATCTTAACCTTTTCTATACCGGCCTCCTCAATCTTATCCACACTACCTTCATCAATCTCCTCGTTTTCTTTTACAAGGACATTTCCAGTAAAGGGGTCAACTACATCTTCCATGGCAACCCTGCCGAGTATCCTTTCACCTATTGGTTCAATAATCTCTCCGCCTTCGATAAGAGAAGACATATATATTCCGTCCAGTGTGCCGCAGTCTTCTCCGGAGACTATGGCGTCCTGTGCAACATCCACAAGCCTCCTTGTGAGATATCCTGAATTGGCAGTTTTTAATGCCGTATCTGCAAGACCCTTTCTTGCGCCGTGTGTTGATATAAAGTATTGCAACACCGTAAGTCCCTCTCTGAAATTGGCAGTTATCGGTGTCTCTATTATCTCACCTGACGGCTTTGCCATGAGTCCCCTCATCCCGGCAAGCTGCCTTATCTGCTGTGCGGAACCCCTTGCACCTGAGTCGGCCATTATGAATATGGAGTTAAAGCTCGGTACATTCCTTGCCTGGCCATCCTCATCCTTTATAACCTCTGTGCCAAGTTCTTTCAGCATCTCCTGTGCTATTTCTTCTGTTGTCTGGGCCCATATATCAATAACCTTATTATATCTTTCTCCGTCTGTTATCAACCCTTCATTATACTGCTTCTGGATTTCCTGAACTTCCCCGTATGCCTTGTCCAGAAGTTTGCCTTTCTTGACAGGTATTTTCATGTCGTCTATGCAGATGGATATACCAGCCTTTGTCGCATATGCAAAACCGAGGTTTTTAAGCCGGTCTGCAAGGATTACTGTCTTCTTGCTGCCGGTCCGCCTGTAACAGACGTCTATAAGGTTTGCAAGCTGTTTTTTGTCCATCACCTTGTTTACATTCTCAAACGGTATCTCTGAGGGCAGTATTTCACTAAGGAGCACCCTGCCAACAGTGGTATCGATCATTTTCCCGCCTATCTTAACCTTTATATTTGCCTGCAGATGAACTTCTCCTGCATCATAGGCAACCCTCACTTCGTCGGGCGATGAAAGGATACTTCCTTCTCCCTTAACTCCGTATCTTTCCCTCGTCATGTAGTAGAGCCCGAGGACAATATCCTGAGTGGGCACAATCACGGGTTTACCGCTTGCAGGAGAAAGGATGTTATTGGTTGACATCATGAGCACCCTCGCCTCGGTCTGGGACTCAATGGAAAGCGGCACGTGAACAGCCATCTGGTCGCCGTCAAAGTCCGCATTAAAGGCGGTGCAGACAAGGGGGTGCAGCTGTATAGCCTTGCCTTCAATAAGTATTGGCTCAAACGCCTGGATGCCGAGCCTATGCAGGGTGGGCGCCCTGTTCAACAATACTGGATGCTCCTTTATCACCTCGTCCAGCACATCCCACACCTCTGGCCTTTCCTGCTCCACCATCTTCTTTGCTGCCTTTATGGTAGTAGCATAACCCCGCTCCTCAAGTTTCTGATATATAAACGGCTTGAAAAGTTCGATGGCCATCTTCTTCGGCAGGCCGCACTGATGCAATTTCAGATCAGGTCCGACTACAATGACAGAACGGCCTGAATAATCAACCCTCTTACCGAGGAGATTCTGCCTGAACCTCCCACCCTTCCCCTTTATCATGTCGCTCAATGATTTTAAAGGACGCTTATTCTGGCCTGTTATTACCCTCCCTCTCCTGGCATTATCAAAAAGTGCGTCAACGGCCTCCTGCAGCATCCTCTTTTCATTCCGTATGATGATATCAGGGGCATTCAGTTCCATAAGCCTTTTCAGGCGGTTATTCCTGTTTATCACCCTCCTGTAAAGGTCGTTTAAATCAGATGTAGCAAACCTGCCGCCATCAAGCGGTACAAGCGGTCTCAGGTCCGGCGGCAGGACAGGGATGACATCAAGTACCATCCACTCAGGCCTGTTACCGGCCTGCCTGTATCCGTCAACTATCTTTAACCTCTTTACTATCTTTTTCTTTTTCACCTCAGAGGTAGTCTTTTTCATTTCTGCCCTGAGGGAGGTCGAGAGCTTCTGCAAGTCAAGTTTTTTCAGCACCTCTTTCACAGCCTCTGCCCCCATACCAGCGACAAAACTGTCGCGACCATATTTTTCTAAAGCCTTCTCGTATTTGTCGTCGGTCAGGAGTTCACCAGCCCTAAGGTCCGTATCCTTTGGGTCTATAACTATATAGCTCTCGTAGTAGATAATCCTCTCGAGTTCCTTAAGGGTCATGTCAAGGATAGTTCCTATCCTACTCGGAAGGCTCCTCATAAACCATATGTGGGCTACAGACGTGGCAAGTTCTATATGGCCGAGCCTCTCTCTTCTTACCTTGGAAGGTATAACCTCTACTCCGCATTTTTCGCAGGTCACCCCCCTGTGCTTCATTCTCTTATACTTCCCGCAGTTGCATTCATAGTCCTTTACAGGACCAAATATCTTTGCACAGAAGAGGCCGTCCCTTTCAGGTTTAAATGTCCTGTAGTTTATGGTCTCAGGCTTTTTTACCTCTCCGTGAGACCATTCCCTTATATTCTCAGGGGATGCAAGGGATATCCTTATGGCAGAAAAATCAGTCGGGCTTTTCTGTTTTCCAAAAAGTGCTGTTAATCTTTCCAAGGTTGATCCTCCTTAACTACAATTACGAATTAGGAATTATCAATTACGAATTAACTACGATTACAGTTCCTCCTTCATAATTCGTAATTCTTAATTCCTCATTACTTTTACTTCTCTTCTTCCAGAAGCTCCACATTCAACACCAAGCTCTGCAATTCCTTTATAAGGACGTTGAAAGATTCAGGAAGCGTGGGTTCCATATTGTAATCTTTCTTCACAATAGCTTCATAGACCCTTGTCCTTCCGGAGACATCATCAGACTTTACCGTTAGAAATTCCTGGAGCGTATAGGCAGCGCCATAAGCCTCCAGCGCCCATACTTCCATCTCACCAAGTCTCTGGCCGCCGAATTGGGCCTTTCCACCCAGGGGTTGCTGTGTTACGAGGGAGTATGGTCCCGTGCTTCTTGCGTGTATCTTGTCATCCACCAGGTGGTGAAGTTTTAGCATATACATTATCCCTACGGTGACATTCTGGTCAAACTGTTCGCCTGTCCTTCCATCATAAAGGGTTATTTTGCCGTTAAGCGGTAGACCTGCCCTTTCAAGCAGTTCTTTTATATCCTGTTCTGTCGCACCGTCAAACACAGGACTTGTTATGAATATCCCCTTTTTCAACCTCCTGGCTATCTCTACAACCTCCTTATCGGAGAGGTTGTTAAGGAACTTGCTGAAATCAGGAGAGCTGTATGCCTTCTTAATCTTTTCCCGCAGGGCATTGGGGCTGAAATCCTTTTCCATGTAGGCAGCGACCTGTTCGCCAAGAGTCCTGGCGGCCCAGCCGAGGTGCGCCTCCAATATTTGGCCGACATTCATTCTGGAAGGAACACCGAGTGGGTTCAAAACCAAATCCACAGGGGTTCCATCCGCAAGATGAGGCATATCCTCTTCAGGCAATATGCTTGACACAACCCCTTTGTTTCCATGCCTCCCGGCCATCTTATCACCGACTGCTATCTTCCTTTTCATGGCGATATATACCTTAACCATCTTTATAACGCCCGGAGGAAGTTCATCGCCCCTCTTAAGCCTGTCTATCCTTTCATCAAACACAACCTTTATAAGGTCTGCCTGCTCGCTAAAATTATCAACGACATTCTTCAGTTCTTTCTCTATCCGTTCATCCCCTACAGATATCTCTTCCCACCTGCTCACTGGAATCTTGTCAAGTATTTCCTCGGTAATGGTTGACCCTTTCTTTAAAATGGCATTCCCCTTCTTGTCCGTGAGTTTAGCAGCCAGATGCTTTCCGATGAGAAGTTTTTTAATCTTCTTATGGAAATTATCCTTTACAATTCTTATCTCGTCATCCCTGTCCTTTAAGAGCTTGGCTACTTCCTTATCTTCAATGGATTTGCTTCTCTCGTCTCTTTCGATACCCTTGCGTGAAAAGACCTTAACATCTATAATAACCCCCTCAACACCGGGCGGGACCTTCAGGGAGGTATCCTTCACATCCTCTGCCTTCTCTCCAAATATGGCACGGAGGAGCTTCTCCTCAGGAGAAAGCTGTGTCTCACCCTTGGGGGTCACCTTGCCAACCAGTATATCGCCTGGCACTACTTCGGCGCCTATCCGGACTATACCGCTTTCATCAAGGTCCTTAAGTGCATCCTCGCCAACATTCGGGATATCCCTGGTAATCTCTTCCTTGCCAAGTTTTATATCCCTTGCCATCACCTCAAATTCTTCTATATGCACGGATGTGAATACATCCTCTTTGACCAGACGCTCATTTATAAGTATGGAATCTTCAAAGTTATAGCCGCCCCATGGCATGAAAGCAACCAGCACATTTCTGCCTATCGCAAGTTCACCACGGTCTGTTGAATGCCCGTCTGCTATTACATCACCTTTACTTACCCTGTCACCGCTCCGTACTATCGGCTTTTGATTTATACATGTATTCTGATTAGACCTTTTGAACTTTTTCAGGTTGTATATATCAACACTATCGCCGCATCTTACTACTATCCTTGAGGCATCCACATCCTCCACAACGCCATCCCTTTTGGTAACTATAGTAACCCCTGAATCCTTCGCAACAACCTCTTCAATGGCTGTGCCAATCAGCGGCGCCTCGGTCTGAATCAGGGGGACTGCCTGCCGCTGCATATTTGAGCCCATGAGGGCCCTGTTTGCATCGTCGTGCTCGAGGAATGGAACGAGTGCTGACGCAATACTCACCAACTGGTTTGGCGAAACATCCATCAGGGTAATATCCTCAGGCCTTGCCATGATAAATTCTCCGCCTTTTCTGCAGGAAATCATATCTGTGGTAAATCTGCCGCTCTCATCAAGAGGTGCGTTGGCCTGGGCTACCACATGTTCTTCTTCATCCAGCGCCGACAGGTATTTAATCCTGTTGGTTACCTTTCCATTCGCAACCTCCCTGTACGGGGTTTCTATAAATCCAAATTCATTTATCCTCGCATAGGTGCTGAGGGATACTATAAGCCCTATATTCGGTCCTTCCGGGGTTTCTATGGGGCATATCCTGCCGTAATGGGTGGCATGGACATCCCTAACCTCAAAGCCGGCCCTCTCTCTTGTCAAACCGCCGGGCCCGAGCGCCGAAAGCCTTCTTTTATGTGTAATCTCTGATAGCGGATTGGTCTGGTCCATAAACTGTGAAAGCTGGCTGGAGCCGAAAAACTCCCTCACTACTGCCGCAACCGGCTTGGGATTTATGAGGTCGTGCGGCATAATCGTTTCCATCTCGCCGAGACTCATTCGCTCCTTCACCGCCCTTTCCATCCTCAACAATCCTATCCTGTACTGATTCTCCAAGAGTTCGCCGACAGACCTTATTCTCCTGTTGCCGAGGTGGTCTATATCATCAACAACGCCCTGCCCGGCCTTTAAACCAATAAGATAGCGCATCACGCTAAGGATATCATCCTTCCGCAGGGTGGTAATATCCAGAGGGGCATCAAGTCCGAGTTTTCTGTTGAGTTTTAATCTGCCCACCTTTGACAAATCATACCTTTCGGAAGAAAAGAAGAGATTATTAAAATGCTGCTTTGCCGCGCCAACAGTTGGCGGGTCGCCGGGCTTCAGCCTTTTATATATATCCACCATGGCATTGATGGTCATATTGGTGGTAGAGTCGTCAGGATTCTCTTTGCGGTAGGATTGAATTATTTTTGTCTCATCGTTTGCAACCCTGTCATTGATGAGTATATCTCTCAGGGAACTGCCTATCCCCTCCATAAAGAGGATATGAAATCTTTCTATGCCCCTTGTCTCTATGTCATTGAATTTTTCTTTGGTAATCGCCTGATTGCACTCCAGAATCACTTCGCCTGTAGACGGGTCAACTATGTCCTTTGCGACGATCTTATCCAGAATGTCTTCTATCTCTATTGGTATATATTTGATGCCGGCAGCAATAATCTTCTTTATTATTGCCCTATTAAGTTTCCTATCCTTCCTTATAATTACCTCTTCGGTCTTTGGATCTTTTATATCCTTGCTGACCTTCTGCCCTACAAGATAGTCAGGCTCTACCTTTTTAAATACCTTTTTTCCTTCCAGCAGAATCTCCTCAGCAGGATAAAAATAATTAAGAAGTTCCTCAATGGAATAAGCTAATGCCTTAAGGAGAATAGAGGCGAGCATCTTCCTGCGCTTATCTATTCGCACATAGAGCCAATCCTTCTGGTCAAACTCAAAATCAAGCCATGAACCCCTGTATGGTATTACCCTCGCAGTATACTGCAGTTTTCCGCTTGCATATCCTTTTCCCTTCTCGTATTCAAAAAAGACACCGGGCGATCTGTGGAGTTGGCTTACTATAACCCTTTCTGTCCCGTTTATGACAAATGTGCCGTTCTCTGTCATCAACGGAACTTCCCCGAAATAGACCTCCTGCTCCTTTACATCCCTTATGGTCTGCGCGCCGGTTGTCTGGTCCTTATCCCACATAATGAGCCTTACAGTAATCTTCATTGGAGAGGCATATGTCATACCCCTTTGCTGGCACTCTTCAATGGTATATTTTGGCTCTTCCAATATATAGTTTACAAAATCCAACGTGGCTGTGCCGCTGTAGTCCTTCATCGGGAAGATACTCTTGAAAACACCCTGCAATCCGACATCAGTCCTTGACTCAGGTTTAATACCTACCTGAAGGAACTGCTGATATGACTTTTTCTGGATATCTATCAGATTCGGTATATCAACTATCTTTCCTATACGGGAGTAATCCTTTCTAAGAACTGCCCCGTTTAACAAACCATGTCTCATTCTTTTTCTCCCTCTATAAATCAGTAAGCAGTATGGAGTAAGAAGTAAGCAGCAACCGATTACTGCCTACTGATTACTGCCTACTGCTTACTGTTTACTGCCTATTGCGCTTACTTTATCTCTACCTGAGCCCCTGCGCCCTCAAGCTGTTTCTTAAAATTATCGGCATCTGCCTTTGAAATGCCTTCCTTTACAGTCTTCGGAGCACCCTCCACAAGGTCCTTTGCCTCTTTTAACCCAAGACCTGTGATAGTTCTGATCTCTTTTATTACCTTGATCTTATCCGCACCGGTATTCTTGAGGATAAGGGTAAACTCTGTCTTCTCCTCCTCAGCAGGGGCGGCAGATGCAGCAGATGCACCACCCACAGGCGCTGCAACAGCCACAGGCGCTGCTGTAACACCAAACTTGTTTTCCAGTTCCTTAACAAGCTCTGCCAGCTCCAGCACAGTCATGCCTTCAATATGTTTTATTACATCTTCCTTTGTAATCTTTGTCATCTTAAAAAAACCTCCTCCTTTGAATTAATTAGCCTAATTAATAAGAATTGACAGGCTGCTTTTGCTGTTATTGTTTCTTCGCCTGTATTGCGCTCAATACATAAACAAATTTTCTTGGTATACCGCTCAGGACACCCACCAGGCTTGCAGGTGCTGCTTTTAGCATACCCATAAACTTGCCAAGCAGAACTTCCTTAGACGGAAGTTCTGAAAGGGCCTTTATCCCGTTAAGGTCTATAAGTTTCCCGCCCAGCACCCCTATCTTCAGCTTGAGATTGGGTTCATCCTTTGCAAATTGAGTCAGTGTCTTGGCTGCTGCCACAGGATCAGAATAGCTTAAGGCAACTGCGGTTGTGCCCTCAAAATAGTCATCCAGAGACTCCATTCCGGAGCCCTTTATTGCTATCCTGGCAAAGGTATTCTTGGTGACCTTGAAATCTACTGAGGCATTTCTCAAAGATTTCCTCAAAGCGGTTATCTGTTCTACCTTGAGTCCCCTGTAATCAGCCACAAATGCAGCCTTGGCCTTTTTAAATTTCTCACTCAACTCGCTTACGATCTTCTCTTTTTCTTCCCTTTTTTGCAATTATCCTTCTCCCCCCTTTCTGTATGTTTTTTTGCCAAAGACAGAAAGGGCATTTAAGACAGTCACAAGTCTCCAGTCGTAAGTCAGAAGCTTCTTTTTTACTCCTGACTCCTGACTTTTCACTTATGACTTTATTAAATTAGCCTCGGCAGGATTATTAAGCCAACAAACTACAGTTGTCAGTATCAGTTGTTAGTGTCAGGTGAGGAGTTATTTATTTTTACTGACGCCTTACACTGACATCTAATAACTGTAGTTACGCCCCTGCTGTCTTTGACCGTTAAAACAGTTATGAGTTTGGAGTTGGGAGTTTAGAGTTAAAAATAAAAAACATAAACAAATGTTTTTACTCCTAACTCCGAACTAATAACTCCGAACTATTTTTTATTTAAACAACTCTCTCACCCCTGTTGTATCTATTTTAACTCCGGGACCCATTGTGGTTGCTACGGTAATGCTCCTTAGATAGATCCCTTTGCTGGTTGAAGGCTTTGCCTTGATAATACCGTCCAGCAAAGCAACAAGGTTCTCCTTAAGCTTCTGAACACCAAAAGAGACCTTGCCTATAGATGCATGCACATTACCGCTTTTATCCACCTTGAACTCCACCTTGCCTGCCTTAATCTCCTTTACTGCCTTTGTGATATCAAATGTTACCGTACCAATTTTAGGGTTGGGCATAAGCCCCCTCGGGCCAAGAATCTTGCCAAGTTTTCCTACGGCGCCCATCATATCAGGGGTAGCCACAACACTATCAAAATCCAGCCAGCCCTTAGATACCTTTTCTATAATGTCTTCTCCTCCCACAAAATCAGCCCCTGCATCCTTTGCCTCTTTCTCTTTCTCGCCCTTCGCGAAGACCAGAACCCTCACCTTTTTACCAGTACCATTAGGAAGGACAACAGTCCCCCTTACCATCTGTTCAGGCTGTTTGGGGTCAACGCCCAGCCTCACCGCGAGGTCAACAACCTCATCAAATTTTGCAGTAGCTGTTTCCGGAACAAGTTTTACTGCCTCTTCAAGGCTGTAGAGTCTGGTCTTTTCTATCTTTGCACTTGCTGCATTGTATTTTTTTCCCATCTCTCACTCCTCCACCTTATACGCTATCTCTCATTGAAAAATGAAAATTGAAGGTTTTAAATTGTAAAATTAAACCCTTTCTTTTTAATTTTGCATTTTGCTATTTGCATTTTACAATTGCCATAAGGCTTATCCCTCCACCACTATTCCTATGCTTCTTGCCGTACCTTCAATGGTCTTTACCGCAGCTTCAAGACTTGCCGCAGTAAGGTCAGGCGTCTTTAACTTTGCTATCTCAATAACCTGTTTCTTTGTAACCTTGCCAACCTTATCTTTATTCGGTGTGCCGGAACCCTTTTCCACACCTGCCGCCTTCAGCAGAAGCGTGGAGGCAGGCGGGGTCTTTGTTATAAATGTAAAAGACCTGTCTGCGTAGACTGTTATAATTACAGGTATAATCATTCCTTCCTGCTTTTGCGTCCTGGCATTAAATGTTTTGCAGAACTCCATTATATTCACACCGTGCTGTCCTAATGCCGGGCCAACAGGCGGCGACGGGTTTGCCTTACCTGCCGGAATCTGCAGTTTAATCTGCGCAACAACTTTCTTTGCCATCTCTAATCTCCTAATATAAATACAATTGTGAATTACGAATTATGAATTACGATTTAAATACAGTTATAATTTTAAATTCGTAATTTCAAATTCATAATTGCCTTTTTACGCCTTCTCTACCTGAACAAAATCAAGTTCCACCGGGGTTGCCCTGCCAAATATACTTACGAGCACCTTCAGCTTGCCTTTCTCAGGCTTTACCTCATCCACTATGCCGGTAAAATTTGTAAACGGACCGTCAACCACCCTTACATTCTCTCCTCTGTCAAATAGGACCTTGGGCTTCGGCTTTACAGCCCCTTCTTCCATCTGATGGGTTATCTTCTTGACCTCATCTTCGGATATTGCCTGAGGGGCCGTAGTCCCCCCAACAAAACCAGTCACCTTGGGTGTGCTCTTCACGAGATGCCAGGTCTCTTCATTCAACTCCATACTCACCAAAATATAGCCTGGGAAAAACTTTCTTGAAATAGTCTTTTTCTCTCCCTTTACCAGGCCTATAACCTTTTCCGACGGCACCAATACCTCGGAAAAATATTGTTCCATCTTATGGCTCTTTATCCTCTCCTGAAGAGTTGCCTTCACCTTATTTTCATAGCCTGAGTAAGTATGAACTACATACCATTTTTTCGACATATATGGATTAACCCAATATCATTTTTACCAATCTTGCCAGAACAAAGTCCACTAATCCCAATAAAATGGAGATAACAAAAACCAGCCCGATAACCACCCACGTGGATGCAGCCACATGTTTTTTGGCAGGCCATGTTACCCTTTTCAGTTCCTGATTGGCTTCTGATAAAAATTGTTTTGATTTGTCAATTAGCTCCATCTTTATCCCTCGTTAACGGTAAACTGTTAACTGTAAACTGTTGTGACTTTCTTTACGGTTTACTGTTCGCAGCTCACTGTTTTTAAACTGGCAGGCCAGGAGGGATTCGAACCCCCAACACTCGGTTTTGGAGACCGACGCTCTAGCCGTTAGAGCTACTGGCCTGTATTTAAAGTAAGCAGTATGCAGTAAGGAGTAGGCAGTTAAAAAGTAATTGCCTCTTTTCTGCTTACTGCCTACTGCTTACTTCTTACTTTGTTTCTTTATGAACCGTATGCTTCCTGCAATGTCTGCAATACTTCTTGAGTTCAAGCCTCTCAGTCGTTGTCTTCTTATTTTTTGTAGTAGTATAGTTTCTATTCTTGCAGTCACTGCATGCCAGTGTAATTATGTCTCTCATT
>Ga0155930_1032_pt1 | contig 17277 bp, 19 predicted proteins | sample RifCSPlowO2_02_FD_107584 | JGI IMG/M metagenome (GOLD analysis project Ga0155930, IMG submission 107584) | Deltaproteobacteria bacterium RIFCSPLOWO2_02_44_9 | reverse complement strand
AATGTCCTGCCGAATATATTTGTGCACAGATTTTCAAGGATTTCCACATCGCCGTCTTTACCCTCGCCGTATTCAATCCTGTGCAGAACCTTATATGTCCAGTCTGTCCCTTCCCTGCAGGGCGTGCACTTGCCGCATGATTCATGCCGGAAAAAACCCATTGTCCGCATGGCCACCTTTACAATACATGCGGTGTCATCCATTACTATAATGCCTGCTGAGCCAAGCATGGTGCCCTTTGCAGCAAGGCTGTCAAAGTCCATTGGCGTATCCAAATCCTTTTCAGTAAGCATGGGAGCTGATACGCCGCCGGGTATAAATGCCTTCAGCCGCCTGTTGTCCATGAGCCCGCCTCCATGATTATAAATAATCTCCCTTGCGGTTGTCCCCATGGGCAGTTCATAAAGCCCGGGCCTTTTGACATGGCCGCTTATGCCGAATATCTTCGGACCCGGACTTTTTTCAGGACCTATAGAAGCAAACCATTGCGGCCCATTGTTTATTATATGTGGGACACATGAAAGGGTTTCTACATTATTTATGACTGTGGGCTTGCCGTAGAGCCCTACCTGGGCAGGAAAAGGCGGCTTGATACGCGGCTGCCCCCTCTTTCCTTCTATGGACTCAATGAGTGCTGTTTCTTCGCCGCATATATAAGCGCCTGCCCCCTTGTGTATATATATGTCACAGTTAAAACCAGAATTGAGGATATTTTCCCCGAGATAGCCCCTTTGGTATGCCTCATCAATGGCCTCCTGAAGCCTGTTGGCCCCAAAGGCAAATTCACCCCTGATGTATATATACGCTGTTGATGCCCCAATGGCGTAACATGCTATGACCATCCCCTCAAGAAGCTGATGTGGGTCCTTTTCTATGATAACCCTGTCCTTGAATGTGCCTGGTTCTCCCTCGTCAGCGTTACAGCATAAATATTTCTGGATAGTGGGGTCTTTTGTGATAAAACTCCATTTGAGGCCTGTTGAAAAACCTGCGCCCCCCCGCCCCCGGAGGCCGGAATCCTTGACCGTCTGGATAAGGGCATCCGCCTGCATCTTTAGTGCGCCCGCCAGCGCCTGATACCCCCCGTTTTTAAGGTATACATCTATCCGGTGGGAATCAGGTGTGTTTATATTTTTTAGAAGGACTGGTTCCATTTAAATTATGATTTGAGATTTATGATTTATGATTTTTAAATCCTAAATCTAAAATCCAAAATCCTAAATACTATTTCATTCCTTTCAATATCTCCTCAATCCTCTGTTCCGTAAGGTCCTCATAATAACCATCATTTATCTGCATCATTGGGGCTGTACCGCATGAACCAAGGCATTCCACCTCTGAAATAGTAAACTTTTTATCGTGCGTGGTTTCCCCTTTTTTTATTCCGAGTTTTTTTGAAAGGAATTCAACTATATGCTCCGAACCAAGCAAAGAGCATGAAATATTTGTGCATACCTGTATATGATACCTGCCCACAGGCTTCTTGTTGTACATTGTGTAAAATGCCGCAACGGAATTGAGTTGCACCTTAGGCATCTCCAGCACATCAGCAATCTGCCGCAGCGCCTCTTCCGTCAGATAGCCCTGTTCTTCCTGGGCAATACGCAAGGCATCCATTGCCGCAAACCTCTTCTTCGGATACTTGCCTATTGCCTTTTTAATATTTTCTATTGCCTTGGTTGATAACATACAATTAACAATTAAAAATTACGAATTACGAATTAAAAAGAACTGCAAACCCGGCATCATAAAAATTCTTAATTCATAATTCCTAATTCGTAATTTTTCTACTTATCCGCCTCGCCAAAGACCGGATCGAGGCTGGAAACTACTGCTATGACATCCGCCAGATACCCAGCCTTGCACATAGGATTTATAGCCTGCAGATTGACAAAGGATGGCGCCCGTATCTTTACTCTGAATGGCTTTTCCGAACCATCGCTCACTATATAAAATCCCAACTCCCCTTTTGGCGATTCAATACTGGAATATGCCTCGCCCTTTACCGCCTTAAATCCGTGCGAAACAAGTTTAAAATGATGGATTAATGCCTCCATATTTGTTTCTATATCGCGCCTCTGCGGCAGAACCACATCAGGCATATCAACACACGGTCTGCCGTCTGGCAGCTGCAGCAGCGCCTGTTTTATTATTCTGGCTGCCTGCCTCATCTCCTCCATCCGCACAGCATACCTGTCAAAACAATCCCCGTTCTCTCCAACGGGGATATCAAAGTCAAGCCTGTCATAAACAAGATACGGCTCATCCTTACGTATATCCCACTTAACACCTGAGCCCCTCAGTATCGGCCCGCTTAGGCCAAGGTTTATTGCATCCTCCGCAGATATTACGCCAACTCCCTTATTTCTCTTGAGCCATATCCTGTTCTCTGTTAAAAGCTGGTCATAGTCGTTAATCCTCTGCGGCAGCAATTCAACAAACTCCATACATTTTTCTTTAAAAAGCGGGTTGATATCGTATCTGACCCCGCCAATACGCATATAATTATGGGTCATCCTTGCGCCGCAAAGCATCTCAAACAGGTCAAGCACCATCTCCCTTTCCCTGAATGCATAAAGAAGAACCGTCATTGCACCGAGGTCAAGCGCCCATGCGCCAATACAAAGGAGATGGCCTGCAATCCTTGAAAGTTCTGCTGCTATTACCCTGATGTATTTGGCGCGCTCCGTAATTTCAATGCTCAAAAGCTTTTCAACAGCCTGCACATAGGCAAGGTTATTGCTCATACCTGCCATATAATCCAGCCTGTCTGTATAAGGGACAAATTGATGGTAAAGAAGATTCTCTGCAATTTTCTCGGTGCCTCTATGCAGGTAGCCGATATCAGGAGACGCACTGACAATCTTCTCCCCCTTCATATCCAAAAGCAGGTGCAATACCCCGTGTGTAGACGGATGCTGGGGCCCCATGCTTAATGTTATTTCTTTTGTCAATAATTCTTCGTTGTTTGCCATAATGAATACAATTAAGAATTAAAAATTAAGAATTACGAATTGTATTTAATTCATAATTCCTAATTCGTAATTCATAATTTTTCTTCCCCATACGGATTATACCGGTCTTTATAGCCTCTCAACGGATAGTCCTTTCTCAATGGAAAACCATCCCAGTCCTCAGGCATATAGATTCTCCTGAGTTCAGGATGTCCTTCAAACCTGATCCCGAACATATCATACGCCTCCCGTTCTGCCCAGTTCGCAGCTGACCAGATGGCTGTAACAGACGGTATGGTTTCGCCATCATCAAGTTTAACCTTTAACCTCACCCTGTGTTTCTTGGCGATTGAATAAAGATGGTATATTACTTCAAATCTCGGTTTTTGAGGAAAATAATCAACAGCAGTTATATCGGAAAGGAAATTAAACTGGAGGGCAAGATTATCTTTTAAGAATGTGCATATCTGAAGGAGGCTGCCCTTCTTGATTACATGGGTTACTTCGTCCCGTAATACAATGGTATCAAGGACAGACGAATTGTATCTATCCTTAACACTTTTTATCAGGATTGAATCAGGGCCAACTGTCATTTTTAAGCTTAAGCCTCGTATCTTGCAAACACCGAAGGCATCTCTCTTCTAATCTTTTCTTGCAACTGTAAAAATCCGAACAAAAGCGCCTCAGGTCTTGGCGGACAACCTGGGATATAAACATCCACAGGTATAACAAGGTCTGTGCCCTGAACGACCGAATATGTATTATAAGGCCCGCCTGCGGAGGCGCAGCCTCCCTGGGCAATAACCCACCTGGGTTCTGCCATCTGGTCATACAATCTTTTAACAGCAGGCGCTATCTTCTTTGTCATTGTGCCGGCAATCACCATAACATCACTCTGCCTTGGCGACGGCCTGAAAACCATGCCAAGCCTGTCTGTATCATAGCGGGAACAGCCTGCTGCAATCATCTCTATGGCGCAGCACGCAAGACCGAATGTCATGGGCCAGAGGGCAGACCTTCTCCCCCAGTTGACAACACTGTCAACAACAGCATCAGCCCCTGTAGCCTTTGCCACCTTAGCCACAGTCTTGCCTGTTATGTCAATAATATCCTCAAGGGTGGTGAACTGTACAGCCCCTTCCATGGGGTCTTTTATTATACCCATTCGAGAGCCCCCTTTGCCCATGCGTATATAAGCCCTAAAAGCAATATTGCTATGAATATAAACATCTCTATAAATGCAAACATCCCAAGTTCTTTAAGAACAACCGCCCATGGGAATAAAAACAACGTTTCAGCGTCAAATACTATGAACAGTATTGCGATGATAAAGAAATGCACCTTAAAACGGCCTGTATCTGCATCATCACCGATGGGTTCCATACCACATTCCCATGGGCCGAGCTTATCCTTATAGGAGTTTTTTGGGCTTAGGAGATTGTTTATAAAAAAAACTGCGGAGGCAAGAAAAATGACGAAACCGGTAATTATCAGGAAAGGAAGATAGGACAAAAGCATTACCATACCCCCTTGTTTAGTGTTGCCCACCATAAAATAGATATATTACTATTGTCAAGAAAAAAGTTTATACTTGTTCATTGACTTATTCAAAAAAAAAACATATTATCCTGCATACTGCATATCAATATTATGAGGACAAGAGGGTAAATGGATATACGAAAGGCTGTATTCCCTGCCGCCGGATTCGGAACCAGATTTCTGCCAGTTACAAAAGCAATCCCCAAGGAGATGCTTCCCCTATTAGACAAGCCTCTTATTCAGTATTCTGTGGAAGAGGCAAAGGAATCAGGACTTGAAGAGGTTATCATTGTAACAGGCATGGGGAAAACCGCCATTGAAGACCATTTTGATGTATCCTTTGAGCTGGAAATACTTCTAAAGGAAAAGAACAAAACAGATATATTAAAGATGGTGGAGGAGGTATCCAACCTCATCCACTTTTCCTATACACGGCAGAAAAAACCCCTTGGCCTCGGCCATGCAATACACTGCGCCAAAAACCTCGTAGGCAGGGAACCGTTTGCTGTATTCCTAAGCGACGATGTGATAAATGCAAAAATACCGGTTATGAAGCAAATGATTAAGGTCTTTCGGCAATATCAATCCACCATACTGGCGGTTCAGCGGGTCCCCAGAAAGGAAGTTCACCATTACGGCATTATAGATGCCAAAAAGATAGGGCCGCGTGTTTATAAGGTTATTGATATGGTGGAGAAGCCGCATCCGAAAAATGCCCCTTCAAACCTGGCAATTATAGGCAGATATATCCTTACGCCTGAGATATTTTATGCGCTGGAGGAAACCAGGCCAGGCAAGGGCGGAGAGATCCAGCTCACTGATGGTCTCAGGAAACTTTCCAAAAAACAGCCGATATATGCCTATGAATTTGAAGGAGACAGGTATGATGCCGGCGACAAGCTGGGGTTTTTGATGGCTAATGTATCATTTGCATTAAATAGAGGTGATATAAAAAAGGAGTTTAGAAGGTTTTTAAAGGGGCTTGATATTTAGCGGAAAAGGGCGCTGTCCGGATTCTGATTTTAGGCAAGAAATAAAACAATTCAGCCCAAAGACATAAACAATCTTGACATTAGGAAAAAATGTTATTACATTTGTATCCCCTGTTTCTGTCCTTATGGGTAGAATTTACCGCCACACCAGAAAAGCTATAAAGACGTAGTAGTTTGCAGCATATAGCATGTTATGGCATTGAAACAGGATTAATATGGTAAAGATACACAAGAAAGAAGCCACTGACCAGCCGGTCGGCACTGACATTGGGATGGTATTTCACTACCTCTTTGAAGAGGCAGAAAAGTCTTCCCCATTCAGGAATGCAGTGATAAACCACGCTCCTGTCGTGGATATCTTTTCCACACCGGATGCCATAATAGTAGAGGTGGAGATGCCCGGCATAAGGGAAGAAGAAATAGATGTTTCCATTACAAAGAATACACTCACTGTGCAGGGTCTCAAATATGAATGTTTTGAGGAAGATAAGGTAAATTTTGTGTGTATGGAGCGCAGCTTCGGAAGGCTCTTCAGAGTTATAGATATACCCTGCCCTGTTGATGCAAGCAGGATAAAGGCTGTTTATTTAAACGGCCTTTTGACCATCACGATGGCAAAGATTGAAGAAAAACGCGGCACACCAAAAAAGATTACAGTGGAATCATAGATATCCATGGGAGGATAATAGTGAGCGACGAGAAGGAAAAGCCTGTGCAAAAAGAAGAAGACCTTGTAGTGCCTGATACCCTGCCCTTATTGCCGATAAGGGATATAGTGATATTTCCTTTTATGATAGTGCCGCTGTTTGTTGGAAGAGAAAAGTCCATAAACGCTGTGGATGCGGCCCTTACAAAAGACCGTCTTATCTTCATGACAACACAGAAGGATATTTCTGATGAAGAACCGCCGCCTAAAGGTCTTTACCAGACAGGAACCGTTGGAATTGTTATGAGGATGCTGAAGCTACCCGATGGCCGGGTAAAGATACTCGTCCAGGGGCTTACCAGGGCTATCGTAAAGGAATACGTCCAGGAAAAACCTGCCTATATCGTATCCATTGAAAAGGTTAAGGAGACTACTGTATCCCAACCGCCTCTTGAGGTAGAGGCAATGATACGGAATGTGAAGGAACAGCTTGAAAAACTTGCTTCCCTTGGCAAGGTCATATCGCCCGAAATTATGATGATAATAGAAGGCATGAATGAGCCGGGAAGGCTTGCGGATATTGTGGCTGCTAATCTTGGCCTCAAGATTGAGGATGCCCAAAATGCCCTTGAAATTTTCGATCCCATAAAACGGCTGGAGAAGGTGAATGAATATCTCGTAAAAGAGCTTCAGGTGGCTACCATGCAGGCAAAGATACAATCCCAGGCCAAGGAAGAGATGGACAAGAGCCAGCGCGAATACTTTTTGCGGGAGCAGATGAGGGCTATTAGGAGCGAGCTTGGCGAGATGGAGGAGATGACCGAAGAGATTGATGAAATCAGGAAGAAGGTTAAAAAGGCCAAGATGCCGTCTGATGTTGAAAAAGAGGCATTGAAGCAGACAGACCGTCTTGAGTCAATGCACCCCGACGCGGCTGAGTCTGCACTGATAAGGACATATCTGGACTGGCTTGTTGAACTTCCATGGAGTAAATCTACAAAAGACACCCTTGATATCAAAAAGGCCAAGAAGGTTCTGGATGAAGACCACTATAATCTTGAGAAGGTGAAAGAACGGATACTTGAATATCTGGCCGTTAGAAAACTCCATCAAAAGAGCAAAGGCCCTATACTCTGCTTTGTCGGTCCTCCCGGTGTCGGCAAAACATCGCTGGGCAGGTCTATAGCGCGGGCCATGGGCAGAAAGTTTGTCCGCATATCCCTTGGCGGAATAAAGGATGAGGCTGAGATAAGGGGGCACAGGAGAACCTATGTCGGCGCCCTGCCTGGAAGGATAATCCAGGGCATGAAGCAGGCAGGCACAAACAATCCTGTTTTTATGATGGACGAGATAGACAAGATAGGAACAGATTTCAGAGGCGACCCGTCTTCAGCCCTTCTGGAGGTCCTGGACCCTGAGCAGAACTATGCATTCAGCGACCACTATCTGAATCTGCCCTTTGACCTTTCAAAGGTTATGTTCATAACAACAGCCAACCTCCTTGATCCAATCCCTGACGCGCTAAAGGACAGGATGGAGGTGCTGGAACTTGCAGGATATACTGAGGAAGAAAAGCTTGAGATTGTAAAGAAATTTATAATAGAACGGCAGCTTGTTGAAAACGGCTTAAATAATAAACTCCTGCAGATAAGCGATGAGGCGCTAAAAAAGATAGTTTCGGAGTATACAAAGGAAGCAGGGCTCAGGAATCTGGAGAGGGAAATAGCCTCTGTATGCAGGAAGGTGGCAAGGAAGGTGGCGGAGGGTGAAAAGAAACCTGCGCTTGTTGTCCCCAAAACCGTTGAAGAATATCTGGGTGTCCCTAAATTTTTATCGGAGTTAGAACAGGAAGAGGATGAGGTGGGTGTTGCCACAGGTCTTGCATGGACACCGGTCGGGGGGGAAATCCTTTATGTAGAGGCGACGACAATGAAGGGTAAAGGCAGCCTGACGCTAACAGGCCACCTCGGGGATGTAATGAAAGAGTCAGCACATGCAGCCCTTAGCTATACCAGAAGCAGGGCAAAGTCGCTCGGCCTGACTGAGGACTTTTATAAAGAAATTGATATACACATCCATGTGCCGGCTGGCGCAATCCCTAAGGACGGCCCGTCTGCCGGTGTAACCATGGCAACTGCCCTCATATCAACCCTCACAAAGATTCCTGTAAGTAAAGACATAACGATGACAGGGGAGATTACACTCAGGGGGAGAGTTCTTCCGATAGGCGGGGTTAAAGAAAAGGCCCTTGCGGCGCTCAGGGCTAAGATAAGGACAATAATATTGCCGGAGAAGAACAAGAAGGACATCGAGGAGATACCAAAGGATATACAGAAAAAATTGAATTTTATCTTTGTAAAACATATGGACGATGTCCTCAGGATAGCCCTGAAAAAAAATGGGAAGGTGGTTAGAAAGCCCCTCCAATATCAGATTGCTAAACCAAAGCCCCGCTATACAGCACCCTGACGGCCGCTATCTTCAGTTTCTGTTGTTCATTTTGTTTTTTAAGGGACGGATATTCTTTGGTGTTTATTATTTATGGAGCTAAAGGAACTTGGAGAATTTGGCCTTTTAAAGAAGCTGAGCGGGCAATTTAAATCCACCCACCCGAGGGTTATAAAAGGTATCGGAGACGATACATCTGTCACTGTGCAGGATGAAACAAAATATCTCCTGTGCACCACCGATACCCTTGTTGAAGACATACACTTTTCCCTGAAGCACACCTCCTCATACAATCTTGGTAAAAAGGCTGTAAGCATTTCCCTGAGTGATATAGCAGCCATGGGGGGCGCCCCAACCTTTTTGCTTACCTCAATAATACTTCCGGCAGGCACCCCTGTGGATTTTATAAATCTGCTTTACAAGGGCATAAAGGAAAGGGCTGATGAGTTTGCCGTTGCCCTTGTTGGCGGCAATACCTCTGCGTCTCCTGAAAAGATAGTGATTACCACCATAATGCTTGGAGAGGTTCCAAAGGACCAGGTAATATTCAGAAAAGGGGCTTCAGCCGGAGATGTTGTATATGTAACCGGCCGCCTCGGCGATTCCAGCCTCGGCCTCAAGATATGGAAAGAAAAGGATGACAAAATAATAACAGATCCTTTTTTAAAGGATGCGATGCTGGCGCATATAGACCCGTTTCCACGGGTAAGAGAAGGGCGTAAGCTTGCGGAAAAAAAACTTGCGACATCTATGATAGATATAAGCGACGGCCTGATTTCAGACTTGCGGCATATTGCAGAAGAAAGCATGGTTGGTGCAAAGATATGGCTTGATAAAATACCCATCTCAACAGCCCTTAAAAGATGGCTTGTAGACCATCCGGCGGATATAACGCTCTCCCTGTCAGGCGGTGAGGATTATGAACTGCTGTTTACCGCACCAAAGGCCAATACCCCCCTGATAGAAAATATGGCAAAAGAACTGGGAATACCAATTACACAAATCGGTGAGATAGTCCCGCAGGAATATGGAATTTCTGTGTTAGATGATAAAGGCGGTGTATTCCAACCGCCAAGCAACGGGTTTGAGCACTGGAAGAGCAGTGCCGCAAAATAGCTGAACCTTCGCGTCAAATATCGTGTTCAAGATAATTGACAGGCAGGCTTTTTGTCTCTATAATTAAGACACCGTAGCGTAACCCATCTTCAGATTCGGGAAGGCTATCATGACAATAACGGAGATTGGAAGATAATTCTCCAATTATCCGTATAATCGGGAAAGGAGGCAAATTGAAGACAAAGATTCCAATAGGCTATAAGTTCGTTGTTGGTTTCCTCCTTGTGGTTGTAACAGCTGCATTCGCCCCAAGGGTTGTGCAGGTAATGGATATTGTAGAGTGGATGAAGGAACCGATAAGTTTCCTGATGGCCATCCTTATAGGGCTGATATTGGGTTCTGTATTTACAAGGAGTTTTACAAGGGACTTCCGCCAGCTCACCACAATAGCAAATGATATAAGCAACGGCAACCTTACACGGCCGGATGGCGTGGATGTAAACGGTAAAATACTGCAGGACGAATCCACCGAGCTTGCGCTGGCGCTTAACATAATGCTCAAAAATCTTAAAGGCCTTGTAAACCATATAAAAGATGCTGCGGCCAATCTGTCTAACGCTGCCGAGACACTGAATGTTATTGTGGCAAAAGGCCATAAAACAACAGAGGATATCAGCGGAGGCACAGCAAAGATATTTGAAGGGGCGCTGGAGCAGGCCGGCCATATAGATAATGCCTCCAAGGTGGCTATGGAGATGGCAAGGACATCTGACGAGGTGTCTGAAAAGATGACAGACATGTCAACCGTTGCATCTAAGGCAAAGTCTGCAGTCCAAAGAGGCGTTGCAATATCCGTGTCAGCGCTGAAAAAGATGGAGGCGATACTGCAGGGCGTGGATTCCACAAAAGAGATGGTTATAAGTCTGGAGGAACGGATAAACAACATCCCGAAGATACTGGATGTAATCACACATATATCAAGACAGACTGACCTCCTTGCGCTGAATGCAACCATAGAGGCATCCAAGGCAGGTGAACATGGCAGAGGCTTTGCGATAGTTGCAGAGGAGGTGCGGAGATTCTCTGACAGCACCAACCGTTCTGTAGAGGATGTTGCCTTGATAATCAGGGATATAAAGGCAGAAGTGGAACGTCTGGTGAATTCTGCGGCAGAGAGCACGGCATTCACGCAGGGGGGAAGGGAGGACATCAACAAAGTCAGAGAGGCGCTGGATGAAATTACTGCATTTACATCAGAGGTCGCAGACAAGACCGGTTCAATCTTTGCGCTGGCGCAAAAGCAGAAGGAAGGGGCAGAAAGTGCCGCAAAACTGATGGAACAGGTTGCAGGCATAGCAAGGGAAAATCTATCCACAAGCGAGGATGTAGACAAGATAGTTGATGCCCACAGGGGGTCAATGGAAGAGGTCGTCATCTCCGCAAAGAAGTTATCGGGACTTTCAGAGGACCTGGGTAAGGTTGTTGCGAGATTCAGGATTCAACAAAGCGATACTATCCTCCCACAGCAGGATGATGCGGAAAAATTAGAGCTGGCAGAAAAAATCGTATGAGCGCTCATCCCACAATCCGAGACGGCGACAAGCTGATTATATATTCAGACAATGAGATATTTGCTGTGGAAGCAAATATTGTGGTCGAAGTCCTTGAAACAGAACAATTCTTTATGCTGCCGGTTATTGCATCCCCCTCGCCCCATTCAAACAGGGAGTTTATAAAAGGGACGATGACCCACCGTGGAGAGGTTATTGTTGTTATTGACCTCTCTCTCCTGTTTAATTCACCTCCCTCGCAGATAGGGCAAAGGGATGACAATACAATTGAAGATGACGGCCCGTGCAAGGTGGCTATAACCAGAAAGGACGCCGCCAGCCTTGGAATATATATAGGGAAAAGGAAGCTGTCATTTTTATGGAAAGAGGAGCTTTCCAATCTTGAGCTTAAATCATCAAACGAGGATTATACCCTGGGTCTTATTGACCCTTCCGGCAAAAAGATACGGTTGATTGACTGGCAAAAGATATTGACAAAAACCCAGGAAGTTTTGAGCAGCAGAAATATGTCTTTGGCTTAGAACTTATTATGGAATAGGGGCAGGATTCTGCCAATCATGCCCTTTTCCTTTTTCTCTATTCCCTTTTCTCTTCTTATGGACCTATCAAAATATAAAACACTTTTCCTGCAGGAGACAGGAGAACATCTTCAGGAAATCAGCAAAGAGCTGATTCATCTGGAAGGAGAACCGCACAATTCCGCCACATTAGATAATCTCTTCCGTCATTTTCACTCCATAAAAGGGATGTCTGCATCAATGGGTTATGAGGTAATGGCCTCGTTGAGCCATAAACTGGAAGATATCCTTGATGCCATCAGAAAAAAAAGGGTTGCTATTAGTCAGGAAATTATGGATGTCCTTCTAAATGGTTCTGATATCTTGCAGGCGTTTACAAAAATGGTTGCGGATGATAAGCCCCTGGATATGGATATATCCTTTTTACTGTCAAGGATTAATACTGTTTTGACTGCAAAAGAGAGCGTTCCCCAACCCTCAATCCCATCCGCTCCCATACCTCCTTTTTCCGTCCAGCCTGCTGCGCAAGGACTAAGCCTGCCTACTATGATAAAGGTTGACAGCGGGATATTTGATGGCTTCATGGGTGCTGTAGGAGAACTTTTCACAGTGGGCTCCAGATTAAAGGAGTTTACAGCCAAATCTTATCCTGTGGAATTTCATGAGGCAGTCCACCATCTCGGCAAAACCATAGAGGGGCTGAATCAGGCAGTAATAACAGCCAGGATGATACCCTTTGATGAGTTGACCCAGAACCTGCCCAGGATAGTCAGGGATATGTGCAAAAAGGCCGGCAAGGATGCGGATTTGGTCATGCATGGCGGTGATGTAAAACTGGACAGGGCTGTGCTGGAGCACCTCACCGACCCGCTTGTCCATATCATAAGGAATGCAATAGACCACGGCATAGAATCCCCTGAAGAGAGGATACAGAGCAACAAGCCGCCAAAAGGGCGCATAACCATTGCCGTTGCACGGGAGAGGGATAATGTAATAATAGAAATAACTGATGACGGAAGAGGAATAGACACAAACAGGCTTAAAGAAAAGGCTGCCCAGTCAGGAATTTCTAAAGAAAAAATAGAAATGATGGCAGACAGGGAACTCCTCCTGCTCGTATGCGCGCCGGGACTGAGCCTCGCAAAGGAAATTACAGAGACATCAGGCAGGGGGGTGGGGATGGATGTGGTAAAGGGGAATATTGAATCCATAGGAGGCAGGCTGGAAATATCCTCCCAGCTTAACAAAGGCACAAAGATTATCCTTGAACTGCCTGTAACAATATCCATAATAAAAGTTCTCCTGATATCAATCAGCAATCAATTATTTGCCCTGCCCATATCAAAGGTGATGAAGGTAATAGATGTGAGCAAATCAGACATAAGAGATGGCAGCCCGTATCCTTATTTTGTTTATAAAGATATGGAGATACCTGTTATAGGCCTGAGAAATCTACTGATGATGCCGCCCTTAGAAGATAGAGATACCCTTCCTGTTGTTATCATTGATGCAAAGGATAAAATATCAGCTATAGTGGTGGACGATTTTGAAGGCGAGATGGATGCGTATGTAAAACCGCTCTCCCGTCCAATGGTGAGGATGAACGGTATAATAGGTGTTACAGTCCTTGGCGACGGCAGGCCAGTATTCCTCCTTGACCCGGCAACGCTTATTAGCGGATAGCATTTATCAGAACTGAGAGAAGAAAGTAGAGATCTCAGATAAAACTCTCGACTCTCAACTCTCTTTACTATAAATATGAACGTTGAAAAACTGAAAAAACTTCTAAGCGACGTCAAAAAAGGGAAAACAGATACAGTCAGGGCCTTAGATATATTAAAAACCCTCCCCTTTGAAGAGACTGAATTTGCCACTCTGGACACCCACCGTTCCCTGAGACAGGGCTTCCCGGAGGTCATACTCGGACAGGGGAAGAGCCATTCGCAGATTGCATCCATAATAAAAATAATGAAGGCAAGAAATGAGAATATCCTTGTAACAAGGGTGGATGCTGCAAAGGCAAGGGCTGTAAAAAAGACAGCCCCGCAGGCAGTTTATAATAAAACAGCCAGGACCTTATTCATAAAATCCCATCCCGTAAGAATAACAGGCAGGGGGACCATCCTTGTCATCTGCGCAGGCACATCAGATATGCCTGTGGCAGAAGAGGCTGTTGTGACAGCAGAGGTTATGGGCAACAGGGTAGAGCGGCTCTATGATGTAGGTGTCGCAGGCATACACAGATTGCTCCACAAAAAAGAGAAAATCTTTGCAGCCAATGTCCTGATTGTTGTAGCCGGTATGGAGGGGGCGCTTCCCTCTGTTGTGGGCGGCCTTGTTTCAAGGCCTGTCATCGCTGTCCCAACCAGCGTTGGATACGGCGCAAACCTCGGCGGGCTTACAACCCTGCTGGCAATGCTTAACTCCTGCGCAGCCAGCGTTACAGTGGTCAACATAGACAATGGCTTCGGCGCAGGATATGCAGCAAGTTTGATAAACAGGGATTGACGACTTCCTAAAAAGTCCATCTGCAGAGCCTGCTCCGAACAAAACGAGTAACCCCCTGACGCAATTTGCTCCGCCTTGCCCTTGAGAATCTTTGGATATATTTGTATTATAAGGCGTAACATGGACACGGGATACCTATGACCACTGACTTATCATTCATAACAAACGAAAAAAATCAAAGCCTGAAAGACAGATTTGAAGTCCTGATAAAAGACACCTCTTTTTTTGACTGCCTTGTAGGATATTTCTACACAAACATATTTATGGAAAAAATAGACCAAAGGCTAATATGAAAAACTTTATAACAAACAGCAGCGCTGAAAACCTAAAAAGGCGATTGATAGAATTGATTCGGAAAAGTGATGAATTAAAATTTTTGGTGGGTTTTTTCTATTTTTCTGGAATTAGGAGAAGATATGAGCAAGAAAGATAAGTCATTTGATAGATTGGCGAAATTATAATTTATCAAACCTTATCAAAGATTTTAACCCTGAAAAGCCTGTCCCCGAAATCTTTAATCGGGGATTTATCCGCTTCTTTCATGAGGAAAACCCTTCCTTTAAATATTTTGATTGACACTTATACTTCCTTTTTGCGATACTATTGTTAGATGATAGCATCATTTAAAGATAAAGAATCCGAAATCGTATGGAATGGGCGATTTTCAAAAAAGATAAAGCTGCCCTCTCATCTTCATAATATAGCGAGGCGCAAATTGAGAATGATCGCCGCCGCAACAACACTTGAGACATTGAAAGTTCCCCCCAACAATAGACTTGAGGCGCTAAAAGGAAGCAGAGAGGGGCAGTGGAGCATAAGGATAAATGACCAATGGCGTATATGTTTTAGGTGGAAAAATGGAAATGTTTTTGATGTTGAAATAACAGATTATCATTAAAAGGAGGCTATTATGAGGACATTAAGAAATATCCATCCCGGAGAAGTGCTCAAAGAAGAGTTTTTGGAGCCGATGGGGATATCCGTTTATCGCCTGTCTAAAGAAACTGGCCTTTCGCAGACAAGAATAAGCCAGATCATAAAGGGCGAAAGAAGCATTACAGCCGAAACTGCATTAAAGCTCGGCAAGTTTTTCGGTGTCCCCGCAGAATTCTGGATGAACCTTCAGACGCTTTATGACATTGAAGAAGCTCAAAAACGGCATAAGAAAGATATTGAATCCATTCACACCTTCAGTGATTCTAAACGCGCAGCAGCATGAAATTACAGCACTGTCTTTAATAATGATGTCCAAATAAATTCTAAATATTTTTAAACCGCTTGAAAAGAAAAAGACCGGGGGGTTAAAAAAGAGGGAGATGTGGTATAAAAGAGCCTGATGCGACCCTTCTTGACAGGTTTGAAAAACCTTATATTTTTGAGGCATATAAAAATAAATGGTGAGTTCTATATCCTATAAATTTCACTCTGCAATTAAGGACAATCAGGGAAGGGGAAATAGTAAATAGATCTGTCCCCATTATCCTTGACCCGCGACACATTGTCAGGATTGAGGAGATATGAACCATCATATACATGTGGTGCTGTGGTGGGGTCAGGTCTGGAAGAGAGAGGGAAGAGAGAGGGACACTTCCCGTATTTCCAAAGCCTGCAAATACAAAAAACAAATTGACCAGATGGTTTATAAACTCTATAACCTCACGCCGGAGGAGATTGCAATTGTGGAGGGGTTGGATATTGATGTTGACAAATTACAATAAGACTATTGATACAACAGTCTGTTTCTGTTATGATAGTCTTAATTCTGGTCAACCAGAAAGGAGGTTAAAAAATGAAAACATTGTCGCTCTCTGAGGCAAAGATGAAACTAAGCAGCCTTGTGGATTCGGTATATAAAACTGACGAGGAGGTCATCATTACAAAAAACGGCTCACCTGCTGCAGTCCTGATAAGCCCTGATGAGTTTGAAGGATGGAAGGAGACTATTGCCATACGTTCTGATGCTGCCTTTATGGAGGAGATAAAGAAGAGGTTGGCATCCCTAAAAAAAGGCAGGGCAAAGTTCTATACACTCGAGGAGCTGTTCAGATAGATGAGCATTCTCAGGCTGAAAATGTCTGATGAGACGGCGGACTTAATCCGCTCCCTTCATCCTGATATAAAACGAAAGATTAAGGCCGCATTACAAACTGTTTTAAGTGACCCCCTGTCAGGCAAGGCATTAAAAGATGAACTTGAGGGACTGCAAAGTTTTAAAGTGGGTAAGTTCAGGGTGATTTATAAAACAACAAAAGACAAAGGAGTTATTGAAGTTGTAACCATTGGACCTCGAAAAACTATATATGAAGAAACTTTTAGGCTTTTAAAAAGGGGAAAATTATAAGACATGAATTTAGTCTTCTCTGAAGACAGCCTTATCGAACAACCAGCCATTTAGATTTTCAGGTCTCTCGGCTATGCACATCTGGACTGCTATAACGAAACCTTTGGCGAGACCGGCACTCTCGGCAGAGAGACTTCAACTGATGTTGTTTTAAAACCAGAATAAAAATCGGGACAGGCATTTTTCTTCTGTCTTGCATGAGGGAAACGCCACAGGCACATTATCTGGGGCAGAGTGAAAGACATATAATAGTGGATTCAATAAAGCATTAAATTCTGGGAACACAATACTTAATTATTAAAACAGTGACAGCGACTGTTTATGTTCCGGCAATTAAATTTGTTGCATTTACAAGCTTGTCATTCCCGCATTATTTAAGCGGGAATCTGGTTTTTCTAAACCATATCCCCGATAGAAGCATTCGGGGATGGCAGATGTTCAATTGCCTGTTTAGTAACACCTATCCTTCTGGTGTAATAACGATCTCTACGACAGTATCTCTGCCGTCCGACTTTTTAAAGGTGCCCTTGGCATAAGAACCGGATTTCAAAGCGGATAACGGTTTCCTTTCCCCATCCACCATGATACGGCTCATTACCCTTACATAAATCTCGACATTTCCTTCCTTGGTCTCAAGGACAAATGTATTGGCTATAGTATTTATATTGGACATTTTACCCTCAAGTTCAAATATGCCTGTTTTG
>Ga0155930_1122_pt1 | contig 17899 bp, 14 predicted proteins | sample RifCSPlowO2_02_FD_107584 | JGI IMG/M metagenome (GOLD analysis project Ga0155930, IMG submission 107584) | Deltaproteobacteria bacterium RIFCSPLOWO2_02_44_9 | reverse complement strand
ATGTGTATGACCACAGATATGAAACAAGGGCAGATGCCCGACAGAGCATTTTCAATTATATTGAAATATTCTATAATCGTCAGAGGCGTCACTCATCTATGGGGTATCGTTCCCCAGTATCATTTGAGCTCGAATCTATGGTAGCCTAACCTAACTTAGTGTCCTAAAATTCGGGGAAAGTGCAAAACCAACCTGCGATTAATTATAATTCTCAAAAAAGCCCCAAAAAAGAACTCTTAAAACAGACCCTTGACAGGCAATATGTCTGTCAAGGGCAGAGTTTCTCTTTGGGGCCTTGCAAGAGATTCTGCCTTTTACATCCTGTTAAGACTTGGCAAGAGATAGATTAACAATAATTTAAGAAACTTGTCAATCCCTCTAAAGTTGGGGTAAAAACATCCCTTGATTCCAGGGATAATATCTGTTATTTTTACCTTCAGTAATGAAACTCCTTCTAATCCTTCCAAAAAATAATCGTAGTTACTGGGGCGGCGTTTCAAAGAGCGGGAAGGCCGGCTTCGTGCGCCTGAATCTTCCAACCATTGCCGCACTTACACCAAAAGACTGGGATGTTGAGATTCTGGATGCAAGGGTAAAGCCTGTTGATTATGATGCAAAGGTAGACCTTGTTGGCATAACCGGTTTTACTGCAGAGATGCCCAGCGCCTACAGCATAGCTGATAGTTTCAGGAAAAAAAGTGTAAAGGTTGTAATGGGCGGTGTGCATGTGTCTGCCGTCCCTGACGAGGCATTAAAGCATGCAGATGCTGTTGTTATTGGAGAGGCTGAACTTGTATGGGAGAAGCTGCTTGCCGATTTCCAAAGAGGCGAATTGAAGCAAAAATACAAGGCAGACCATCTGTGCGATATGAAAAATATGGCCATCCCGCGGCGAGAACTCCTTGACAGGAGTATGTATTCAGGTTTCTATACCCTTCAGGCAACACGCGGCTGCCCCTTTAACTGCGACTACTGTGCGGTTACTGCATTTTTCGGGCACGAGTTCAGGGTAAGGCCTGTTGACGAGGTAATTGAAGAAATAAAGGGTTTTGATAAAAAAGAGTTTTTCTTCATGGACGACAATATTGTCGGCAGACCAAAGTATGCCAAAGAGCTCTTCCGGAAACTCATACCTCTTAAGGTTACATGGGGTAGCCAGGCATCCATTACAATGGCAAAAGACCCTGAACTGCTGGAGCTCTATGCGAAGAGCGGCGGCAAATATGCCTTCATAGGCTTTGAAAGCCTGTCACAGAAAAACCTTGAAAAGATGCACAAGGGCTGGAATTCTGCCAAAGACTATAAAGAGGCCATAAGAAAGATACATGGCGCCGGCATAAATATAGTGGGAAGTTTTGTATTCGGGCTTGATGAGGATGACACCTCTGTTTTTAAAACCACATTCGACTTTTTAATGGAAACAAATATGGCAGCAGCGCAGTTTCATATCCTCACACCCCTGCCCGGCACAGTAACCTATGGCATCCTTGAAAAAGAGGGAAGGATAATTGACAGGGACTGGGCGAAGTACCATACAGGCGAGGTGGTGTTTCAGCCAAAGGGCATGACAGCAGGACAGCTCCAGAACGGGTATTACTGGATTTTCCGCAATACCTACAGCATTAAAAACATACTCAAAAGAAATTTTAGGAGAAACCTGAAGGGGCTTACCTACAGGGTAGCAGCAAATTTAAGCTACAGAAAAAAGGCTCTGAAGATGCCTCCCGTAGCTTTAAATGCATAAATAATAACGATGCAATCCCCCCACCCTCCCCTTTTGTAAAAGGGGGGAGAAAAGGTATCCGGTACATGTAAGGATAGACTATGGCAAAAGACCTGCTGCTTGAAATAGGGACCGAAGAAATACCAGCCGGATTTATACCGGGGGCGCTGGAATTCATGGAGAGACTCTTCAAAAAATCCATGGAGGATAACCGGCTTGCCTTTAAAAGTGTCCGCACTATGGGAACACCCAGGAGATTCGTCCTCCATGCAGGAGGGCTGGATGAAAAACAGCCTGATACGGTGGTAGAAATAACCGGCCCTGCAAAAAGAACTGCCTTTGACGAAAACAATAAACCGACAAAGGCAGCCGAAGGCTTTGCAAAGGCGCATGGCGTAAATGTAAACGACTTAAAGATTGTCAGGACCGAAAAGGGCGAATATATCTGTGCAAGAAAGGAAATAAAAGGAAGGAAGACAAAGGAAATACTTCGGGAGATTCTGCCTGCGATGATAATGGGGATAAGGTTCCCCAAGGCCATGCGGTGGGGCAGCGGCGATATAGCCTTCGCAAGACCAATCCACTGGTTAGTGGCTGTATTTGGCAGTGATCCAATCCCTTTCAATATAGAAAATATAAAGGCAGGGGCATCCTCATACGGCCACAGGTTCATGAAACCGGGACAATTCAGAGTAACAGGGTTTAAGGATTACCTGAAAAAGGCAAAGGGCTTTTACGTAGTTGTTGACCCGGCGGAGCGGAGGAAACTCATAGGAAGGGGTATTGAAAAGGAGGCAAAGTCTGTAAAAGGCCTTGTCCTTCAGGATGATGGCCTCCTTGATGAGGTTACAAATCTTGTGGAATACCCTGTTGTGCTCCGCGGCTGTTTTGACAAAGAATTCTTAAGCCTTCCGAAGGATGTTGTTGTAAATGCCATGCGGGAGCATCAGAGATACTTTTCAGTCATTGATAAAAGCGGCGGCCTCCTCCCGTATTTTATAACTGTTGCAAATACAAAGGCAAAGGACCCGAAGGTTGTAATAAAGGGAAATGAAAGGGTCTTGAGGGCAAGGCTAAATGATGCAAAGTTCTACTTTGATAAGGATATCAAAATCCCGCTCATTGAAAGGGTTGATGCGCTTAAGGGTGTTGTCTTTCAGGCAAGGCTGGGCACATCCTATGAAAAGGCTGCACGGTTTACAGAACTTGCCGTCTTTGCGGGTGCAATGGCAGATGTTTGCGAGCCGCTGACGCAAGGCGAGAAGGTCGAAGATTTCTTAACCGACAATTTTAATCCAAAGGCATTCGATTCCTTCAAGATAGGCCCCAGGCTTTTCAACAAAATGGTCATTGGCCGCGCATCCATGCTCTGCAAGGCTGATTTGGTATCAGGCATGGTGGGTGAATTTCCCAAACTGCAGGGTGTCATGGGAATGGAGTATGCCCTCGTTTCAGGGGAATGTCCGGATGTGGCAAGGGCAATCTGCGGGCATTACATGCCTACCGCAGCCGGCACTAAACCGCCATCTGATATTCCTGGGGCCATAATAAGCATTGCAGACCGGATGGATACCATATGCGGCTGCTTTGGCGTGGGGCTGGTGCCTACAGGAACAGCAGACCCCTACGCCCTGAGGAGGCATAGTCTTGCCATAATTGCCATAATAACTGAAAAGGGGTTCCCGTTAAGTATAGACAGTCTTGCTGATAAGTCCATTGGCCTTCTGAAGGCAAAACTTACAAGGCCTGCCGCTGATATCAAAAGGGATGTGCTTGAATTTCTTAAAGAGAGGTTAAGAAATCAGCTTTTACCACAGGGCTATTCCTTTGACACTGTGGATGCAGTGCTTTCAGCGCCGTGGTATGATATAAATGATGCAGTAAAGAGGGTAAAGGCACTGGAAGAGTTTAAGAAAAATCCCGCATGCGGTGCGCTGGTCATTGCATTCAAAAGGGTATCCAATATACTTAAAGGCTTTGAGGCAGAAGTGGAAAGACCTGATAAATCCCTTTTTGAAGACGCTAAAGAAAAAGAACTCTTTGAAACAGCAGAAAGAATCGCACCTGAGATAAACAGATACTGGAAAGACGGAGATTACAGGAAGGTTTTTGAAACCCTTGCGTCACTGAAGGGGACAGTGGATATATTCTTTGACACGGTAATGGTCATGGCAGAAGATGAAAGGCTCCGTAATAACCGTCTTGTACTGCTTAATATGGTGAGGAATCTTTATTACCGGATTGCAGACATGTCAAAGATGATAGGACAGCCTCTATGACAATACCGCAGGATAAAATAGATGAGATAAGGGAGCGTATCAATATAGTAGAAATAATCTCTGAATATGTCTCCCTTAAGAAGAGCGGGAAAAACCATACCGGACTCTGCCCATTCCACTCGGAAAAAACACCGTCCTTTACAGTAAACGACGAAAAACAGATATTCTACTGCTTTGGCTGCAACACGGGTGGAAATGCTTTTACATTCCTGATGAGGCAGGAAAACCTTTCATTTCCTGAGGCCATAAGGACACTGGCAAGGAAGGCAGGTATAGATATACCGCAGGATAGAAGGCCGACAACAGAAGAGAATCAGCGCGAGCTTATGTTTTTAGCCAACCATGCGGCGTCTGAATATTATCACCAGTATCTCCTCACAGCCCCTGACGCAGAAAAGGCAAGGCTTTATATAAAAGGGCGCGGCCTGAAGCCTGAAACCATAAAAAGCTTCAAGATAGGCTATGCCCCGCCAGGTAGGAACACCCTTTCAAACTTCCTTATTAAAAAAGGCACATCCCTGGAACTGGCTGAAAAGGCCGGTCTAATAAACAGGCATGGGAATAACAATTACGACAGGTTCAAAAACAGGGTTATGTTCCCCATATCTGACACCAGGGGAAGGGTTATAGGCTTTGGTGGAAGGGCTATGGGAAATGAAGAACCAAAGTACCTGAATTCTCCCACATCTCCCCTGTTCAAAAAGGGAGAGGTCGTATATGGAATGCATCAGGCAAAAGGCCCTGCATCTGCAAAGGGTTTTGTCCTTGTTGTGGAAGGTTACTTTGACCTTTTGATGCTGCACCAGTACGGCTTTTCAAATGCAGTCGCTACTCTTGGGACCGCCCTTACAACAGAGCATATAAGAAAACTTAAGGGATATACAAAGGAGATATATACCCTTTTTGATTCAGATAAGGCAGGGATAGCTGCAGCCATGAGAAGCCTCCCTATGTTTGTTGAGGAGGATATGCGTGCCAGGGTTGTAATTATACCAGCGGGCATGGACCCGGACGAGATACTTGTAAAAAAAGGCGCAGCAGTTATGGCCGAATATATCCAGGATGCGAAGCCGGTTATGGATTTTTTCCTGGGCACACTCCGGGCAAAATTTAATACAAATACCTCAGACGGCAAACTCTCTTTCCTGGAAGAGGCTGCACCATATATTGCGGCTATGAAGAATGTAGCAGAGCGGGGTATATATATAGAAAAGATTGCCGGCATGCTGCATATCGGGCCGGATGTAATTTTATCAACGATAAGGGCTGCCGCTGAACCGGCGCCGAGAAAAGGGATGCAGCAGCATACCCCGCCTGCCAGTGAAATAATAAGCAAAGGCCATTCCACAAAAGCAGAGGAAACCATACTGAAGGTCATACTTGCCTACCCCAAGCTATATACCGAATCTGTCGGCAGCGCCGTGGAGATGTTCAAGACAGATTTTTTAAAGGAGGCCGGCAAACTTATTGTAGATAGCATGGGGAAAGCAAACGGAGGAAAGATTGAATTATCATACATTGTTGACCTTGCCAACTCTGAGGATGCAAAAAACTGGCTGTTAAAGGCATCTGTTGAAGACGACGAGTCAATAAAAGAAGAACCCCAAAAGATACTGGAAGACTGCTGTAAAAAAGTGCTCATGGATGTCAGGCTCAAAAAAGACAGAACCGCCCTTTTAAAAACGCTAAAGGAGTCTGAAAAAAAAGGCGATATGGACAGCTTTAAGGCAGCGGCAGAATCTTATCTCTCTATCAAGAGAGGCTGTTAGAGCCTGTTTCTAAAAACAGATCTGCTATATCTAACGTCTGTCGATAATTCCTGACACCCCGACAAAGCAAATTACATAAAAATATTCACAAATTCACAAAGCAAATCTTGACAAAGATGTGATTTTTTTTTATTATGAGAACTTAAGTTTTGAAAGGGCCCATAGCTCAGTTGGAAGAGCCACCGGCTCATAACCGGTTGGTCCCTGGTTCGAGTCCAGGTGGGCCCACCAGGAAAAAACTATATAACCGAGGCGCACTCTTTGCAAAATAACCTATCGTTGCTTAAAAAGATACAGGAGATTGACATACAGATAAATTCGGCAGAGGAAGAGTCCAGGCGGCTCAATGCGGATTTAGAGAGACTGTCTGAAGAGGTTAAAGAGTATGAGGCAAGGCTGGAAACTACCAGGGGGGAACTTGATGGGCTGGAGGATATGAAACGCTCATTTGAGGATGAACTTGCTGTATGTGCAGAAAGGATAAACAAAAACGAGACAAGACTTAAAAATATAAAAAACGATAAGGAGTTCAATGCTGCCACAAAGGAGTTGAATGCAGCAAAAAAGGAAAAGCAGACGAAAGAAAATGAAATAGCCAGATTGAACAATGAAACCGACGAGAAGAAGGCCACAATTGAGGAACACGAAAATAAACTGAGAGAAAAACAGGCGGAGATTGCAGCAAAAAACAGAACCATTGAAGAAAGCAAGGAAAAGCAGGAGGAATGGATTAAAGGGAAAAAAGACGAAAAGGCAGCAATCGCAAGAGATATACCACCGGCTGTCATAAAAAAATACGAAACAATAAGGGAGAGAAGGCAGGGTGTAGCAATAATCCCGGTGGTAGCTGGCACCTGTCAAGGCTGTTATATGAACATACCCCCCCAGGCTTATATACAACTACAGAAAGGCTCTTCAGACCTCATCTTCTGTCCGCACTGTCACAGGATACTCTACTGGCATCCGTCGCCGGGGCCTTCAGAACAGCAGAAGGAATCTGCCGGGCAGCAATCTTCAAACTAACCCCCCGATGTGAAAGACGACCTTAAATACAGATTCCTCAAGGGATTGGCTGAAACCCTTGATATTGCCAGAACAATGAAGGATTTTCCAGAGGCGAAGAACCATGACATACGCTCCCTTTTTCTCGAATTCGCCGACACATTCAAAAACAGGGAGAGTGTAAATATCTATACAGATGGGGCATCGAGGGGTAATCCTGGCAATGCCGGGGCTGGAATCATAATTACAGCAGAAGACGGAAAGGTCATAAAGAAGACAGGAAAATATCTCGGCAAAACTACAAATAATGAAGCGGAATATCAGGCGCTTATTATCGCACTTGAAGAGGCAAAGGCAATGGGTGCAACAGATATTAAAATTTTTGCCGACTCGGAACTTATGGTAAGGCAGATAAAAGGCGAATATAAGGTGAAGAGTGAAGGACTTAGACCGCTCTATGGCAAGGCTATGTCTATATTGATGGGATTCAAGAAATATGATATTATTCATATAGAAAGGGATAAGAATAAAGAGGCAGACAGACTTGCCAATGAAGCAATAGACTCGGCAAACTTGCTGAAGTAGATGAGACGGCCGCTGGCCTGTAAAGGGCTGGAGGAAAGTCCGGACTCCGCAGGGCAGGGAGGTCGCTAACGGCGACCGGGAGCAATCTCAGGGAAAGGGCCACAGAAAATAAACCGCCCCGATGTATATCGGGGTAAGGGTGAAACGGCGAGGTAAGAGCTCACCAGCAACCCGGGCGACTGGGTTGGCTCGGTAACCCCCTCCTGGAGCAAGACCAAATAGGAAGGCATTGAAGGACGGCCCGTCCGCGCCTTCGGGTTGGTTGCTTGAGGTGCTGGGCAACCAGCATCCCAGATGAATGGTCGTCACCGGCGGGAGTAATCCTGCTGGGACAGAATCCGGCTTACTGTCTGCTTCAGCAAGTTCTTTTATAATATTGCCTTATAAACTACCACACCAAAAATTTTGCTGTGATGGTAAATTTTAAGGCCATGGGAATTATCGGTAATCAGCTTTTAAGGAACCTTCTGAGGGCTATGCCGCTTCCCGCAATACCGAGGATGATTCCCCCAGCAACCACTCCGAGAGAAAAGTAGAATGGCGAAAATGGCACAGCAACAAGGGGGGAAAAGATTGGCGGTATCTCCATCAATATCATATACCTACCGAGATAGAGCATAGAAACAGCCAGAACAGCCCCTGAAAAACCTTCCAGTATTCCCTCAATGAAATACGGTGTTTTTATAAAAATATTTGTTGCCCCGAGCAGACCCATTATCTCTATTTCATCTTTCCTTGTATATAATGCGAGCCTTATGGTATTTGATGCAATAAATGCTGCAGCTGAGAGTATAAATCCACCCAATATGAAGATAAAGACCTCTACAAGCCTGATAAATGCAAAGAACCTGTCAACCCATTCCTTCCCATACTGAACATCTTCAATGCCGCCAATCAGCCTCAGTTTTGATATAAGGCCTTTGATACCATCCTGACTCCTGAACAATTCTTTAACCTTTATCTCAAAAGATGCGGGAAGTGGATTAGCAGCCAAACCATCCAGTATGCCCTTCTGCCCTTTCAACTCGGTCTTGAATATGTTGAGCGCCATTTCTTTGGAAATATACTCTACGCTTTCCACCTCATGCATGGCAGAAATTTCATCCTTGATATGAAGTACTGCATCATCTTGCAGGTTGCCCCTAATGTAAGCTGTAATCTGAATCTGACCGCCCACACCGCTTAACATATTATTGACATTTATAAAAAAGACTAAAAATAAGCCGCATACAGATAGGGATATTGCAATGGTAAATGTTGTCACAATGGCTGTTGCAAGATTACCCCTTATATTCTGGAATGCCTCGGAAACAAAATATGCAAACCACTTAAGATAGTTCAAATTACACCCGCGCTTACCTATTACAGTTTAGAGTCATGAGTTCGTATTTCAGAGCGAAGATAGTCAGCCGCAAATTTCAACCCACTATCTTTCCCTTATCAAGTATAATGGTTCTTTTATTAAATTTGTCTATTAAGAACCTGTCGTGAGTAGCAACAACCACAGTTGTTCCCCTGGCATTTATCTCGTTAAATAGATTTATCGTATCCATTGCCCGCTCAGGGTCGAGATTGCCGGTAGGCTCATCGGCAAGCAGGATGGCAGGTTCCTTTGCCAGCGCCCTTGCAATGGCTGCCCTCTGCTGTTCACCCCCCGAAAGTGTAAGGGGCTTAAAATTTGCCCTGTGCTGAAGCCCTACATAAGAAAGCACCTTGAGAGCCCTTTTGTTTATATCCCTGTTGCCCATGCCTGTAACCCTGAGTGTAATGGCAATATTATCAAAGACTGTTTTGTTGTTAAGCAGTTTAAAGTCCTGGAAAACAAAGCCTATCTTCCTCCTCAAGGCCGGGATATCCCGATGAGTGAACCTTGATACATTCTTCCCGGCTATTATAATCTGCCCCTGCGTGGGCCTTTCAATACAGAACATGAGTCTCAGGAGAGTTGTCTTTCCGGCCCCGCTTGCGCCTGTTATAAAAACAAACTCTCCTTTATCAATCTTCAAGGTTATATCTGTCAAGGCCGATACTGCAGCGTCGTAACTCTTGTAAACATGAAACATGTTTATCATGTCTCGTCTCAACCCCTTGTTAAATTATAAATCCGCTTCACCTGCCCGGCTTTTATATATTATACTCCGATAGCAAACAAAAAACCCTTCTTTGCTGTTGATTCCCAAACCTGAAGATTGGAAACAAGCAAAGAAGGGTTATGAACCTGGCGGGGCCGACGGGGCTCGAACCCGCAACTTCCGCCGTGACAGGGCGGTGCTCTAACCAATTGAACTACGGCCCCATAACAACAGTGATTAGTGATGAGTGAATAGTGATTAGAAAGAAATTGTATTAATGACTTTTACTGACCACTGACCACTTTACACCATTCACTGTTTCTAAATGGTAGGCGGAACAGGGATTGAACCTGTGACCTCAGCCTTGTAAGGGCTGCGCTCTCCCAACTGAGCTATCCGCCCGCAAAAGAAAAATACAGACTAAACAGAAATCAGGAAATGGGATTTGATTCTTCCATTTCCTGATTTCTAAATCCTCGCCTCCAAACCTATTGTGACAATAAATTAAATGCGGCCAAAAATGGTTTTTAACATTTATATGTTAAATTACACATTTGGTTTCATTTAGTCTGAAAAGCCATCACCATCAGGAACAAAACACACAGTATCAATGCTCTAATTCTGCAATCCGAGGCGAAACACTATTTCCTTACTGCACCTTTCAGGATTTTTCCGGCTTTGAACTTGGGAACCTTTACGGCGGGAATATTTATCTCCTTCCCTGTCTGCGGATTTCGCCCCTTTCTTGCCTTTCTCCTGGAGACCGAGAAGGTTCCAAAGCCTACAAGGCTTACCTTATCACCTTTTTTTAAAGCCTTTGTTACAGCACCTGTGAAGGCATTCACTGCCTTTTCAGCAGCAACTTTCGTAATCCCGGCCGTACCTGAGATCGCCTCAACCAGTTCGCCCTTTGTCATACTCTCCTCCTCTGTAAGGAATTAGATTGTAAGATGCTATAGCAAACTTTTCTTCAATCTGTCAAGAAAATTGTTGCTTGAAATTGCAGTGAACCCCGTGAATAAAGGCTCAGTGCGTAATAACATTTCCGCCGGGCACTGCCCCTGATACATCTTCCTTCTTATAAACATCACTGTCCTTTTCTGCCTTCTTTTTAAATATTTCTTCAGGTTTTTCAAGAACCAGCGCCTGTCTCAACACATCATCCATATGCTCTACAAAAGAAATCTCTATTTTTTTAAGGATGACATCGGGGATATCCTTTATATCTTTTTCATTTTCTTTTGGCACCAAGACCTTCGGTATCATACCCCTGTGAGCAGCCAGTGTCTTTTCCTTAAGACCGCCAATGGGCAGAACCTTCCCTCGGAGTGTAATCTCGCCTGTCATGGCAATATCTTTTCTTACAGGAACTTTCATAAGGCTGGAGGCAATTGCAGTAGCCATGGTAATCCCTGCCGACGGCCCGTCCTTTGGTATCGCGCCTTCAGGTACATGTATATGAATATCATTCTTCTGATAAAAATCTTTATCTATCCCCAGCACTTCCGCCCTGGAACGTATATATGTAAGCGCAGCCTGTGCAGACTCCTGCATTACATCGCCGAGTTTGCCGGTTATAATGAGTTTACCTTTTCCAGGAACCACTGCTACCTCTATTGACAGTATCTCCCCGCCTGTCTCTGTCCAGGCAAGGCCTGTTGCAACCCCAATCTCATCTTTCTCTTCGATGCCGCCGAAGCGGTACTTTGGTATGCCGAGGTACTTAGCCAGCTTCCTCGCTGAGGTTTTTACCTTTATATCCTTGCCTTTCTTCAAAACCTCTTTTGCAACCTTTCTGCATATAGAGGCAATCTCCCTCTCCAAATTTCTTACGCCAGCTTCCCTTGTATATTTCCTTATAATTGCAAGCATTGTGCCCTCTGGCAGTTCGAGGTTTGTTTCAGAAAGTCCATGGCTCTTCAACTGCTTCGGTATAAGGAATTTGGCAGCAATATTGACCTTTTCAATCTCTGTATAGCCGGCTATCCTTATTACCTCCATCCTGTCCAGCAGCGGGTATGGAATCCCCTGAAGGCTGTTAGCCGTGGTGATAAACATCACCTTGGAAAGGTCGTAGTCGCAGTCAAGATAGTGATCGTTGAAGGTGTGATTCTGTTCAGGGTCCAGAACTTCAAGAAGCGCAGACGCAGGGTCGCCTCTGAAATCCGTTGACATCTTGTCGATTTCGTCCAGGAGAAAGACAGGATTGTTAGAACCCGCCTTTTTTAGAAACTGTATTATCTTTCCAGGCATAGACCCTATATATGTCCGCCTGTGCCCCCTTATCTCAGCTTCATCCTTCACACCTCCGAGGGATAAACGGACAAATTTTCTGTTGGTTGCCCTCGCAATAGATTTTGCCAGCGAGGTTTTACCAACCCCTGGAGGGCCGACAAAACACAGTATAGGGCCCTTCATTTCTTCTACAAGGCCATGGACAGCGAGATGCTCAACTATCCTTTCCTTAACCTGCGTTAAACCGTAATGGTCTTCTTCAAGGCGCTTTTCTGCCTCATTAATATCCTTTTTCTCCTCTGTTACCTCCGCCCATGGGAGAAAAAGCAACCAGTCAAGATAGTTCCTAACCACAGTAGCCTCAGCAGACATTGGCGACATGAGTTTGAGCTTCTTCAATTCCTGCTTAGCCTTTTTCGTGGCTTCCTTGCTCATCCTCTTTGTTTTTAAGCGCTCCTCAAGCTCCTGAAGCTCGCTTTTAAATTCATCTTTTTCTCCAAGCTCCTTCTGAATGGCCTTCATCTGCTCACTGAGGTAATATTCTTTCTGGGTCTTTTCCATTTGTTTCTTGACCCGCTGCCTTATCTTCTGCTCTGTTTCAAGTATCTCTATTTCACCTTCCATAAGGCCATACAGCCTCTCGAGTCTGTGCGTGGTATTAGTGAGCTCCAGAAGCGCCTGCTTATCCTGGAGCTTTATTACGAGGTGCGCGGATATTGTATCCGCAAGCCTGCTGGGGTCATCAATGGAACCTACTGACATTATCATCTCAGGCGGTATCCTCTTGTTGAGTTTCACATATGTCTCAAAGGCGCGCGTCAGATTTCTCATGAGCGCCTCTGTTTCCACCATATCGTCTACTTCCTCATTAACTTCCTCGATGATGGCCACATAAGATTCCTTAGAAGGAAGGAACTCCTTTATCTTTGCCCTCCTTTTACCCTCCACAAGCACCTTTACGCTCCCATCGGGCAATCTTAAAAGCTGCAATATATTTCCCAGGGTTCCGAACTTATATATTTCATCCGGTGCCGGGTCATCCGTTTTTGCCTTTTTCTGCGCTGCCAGCAAAATACTCTTATCCTGCGACATGGCAAGCTCCAGAGCCTTTACAGATTTATCCCTTCCCACAAAAAGGGGAACCACCATATAGGGAAATATCACTATGTCCCGGAGCGGAATAAGCGGAACAGTTATCTCTTTTACCTTTTCAATCATATCCTTCCTTTCCTTAAAAAGCATTTGGTTTGCCTTAATTTAACAGAGGAAGCCTTGGGATAACGCGCCAGCATTTAAAGCTTTAATCCCTATCCCCTGCTTTTTTATGCAGATTCTGCCTTCTTTTCATAGAGCACCATTATAGGATTACCCTTGCCGAATATAACATCTTCATTTATGAGGCATTCAACTATATTAACCTGCGACGGCATTTCATACATCACATCAAGCATGGCATTCTCAAGGATAGCACGGAGCCCCCTCGCGCCGGTCTTCCTTTTCGTGGCCTCCTTTGCAATCGCAATAAGCGCGCCATCTGTAAATTTTAACTTAACATTTTCTAATTCAAAAAGCTTCTGGTACTGCTTGGCAAGGGCATTACGCGGCTCCGTAAGTATCCTTATGAGGGCAAACTCATCCAGTTCGTCCAAAACAGCTATCACAGGCAGTCTCCCGACAAATTCCGGTATTAAACCATACTTCAAAAGGTCTTCCGGTTGAATCTCGCGGAATAGCTCGTTAACATTCCTCTCATCTTTCCTTTTCACATCCGCACCAAAGCCGAGGGTCTTTTTACCCACCCTCTGCTGGATGATTTTATCCAGGCCGTCAAAGGCGCCGCCGCATATAAATAGGATATTTGTGGTGTCAATCTGCAGGAATTCCTGCTGTGGATGTTTCCTTCCACCCTTCGGCGGGACATTTGCGATAGTCCCTTCAACTATCTTGAGCAGCGCCTGCTGGACCCCCTCACCCGACACATCCCTTGTAATAGACGGACTGTCGGATTTCCTGGATATCTTGTCTATCTCATCTATATAAACAATCCCTTTCTGACACTTATCTATATCATAATTGGAATTCTGCAAAAGACTCAGTATGATATTCTCAACATCCTCTCCAACATAGCCTGCCTCAGTCAATGTTGTGGCGTCAGCTATTGTAAATGGGACATTCAGTATCTTTGCGAGGGTCTGGGCGAGAAGTGTCTTGCCGGAACCTGTCGGGCCAAGGAGGAGTATATTGCTTTTCTGAAGTTCAACCCCGCCCATATTGAACTTCTTCTCTTTGCTTTCAATCCTCTTATAGTGGTTATGGACTGCAACAGCAAGAATCTTTTTTGCCTTTTCCTGCCCTATAACATATTCATCAAGGATCTTCTTTATCTCCGACGGCTTCGGGACCGTAAGTCCTCTGGCGTGCGGCACCTCTTCTTTTTCATACTCCTCAGCAATTATATCATTGCATAGTTCCACACACGCATCACATATATAAACCATAGGACCCGCAATGAGCTTTCTTACTTCAGACTGGCTCTTACCGCAGAATGAGCAGGTCAGGGAATCACTCCCTCTTTTTTTATCTATCATACAGCCCTCCCTCTCTTAACTGTCACAGCTCGACCATAACCCCCCTTTGTGGCAGGGTTATTAACTACCGCCGCTTTTCTATTACTGCGTCAATTATACCATATTCCTTTGCCTGTTCACCAGTCATATAAAAGTCCCTGTCCGTATCCCTGCTTATTTTATCTACAGATTGTCCGGTATGCTTCGCAAGGATGAGGTTCAGTTCCTCCCTGATCCTCAATATTTCCTTTGCCTGAATACCTATATCTGTTGCCTGCCCCTGTGCGCCCCCCAGCGGCTGGTGTATCAGGATCCTTGAATGAGGTAGGGCAAACCGTTTGCCTGGCGTACCGCCTGCCAGAAGAAGCGCCCCCATGCTTGCTGCCTGCCCAAGGCAGGTTGTTGAAACAGCAGGCTTTATATACTGCATGGTATCATATATTGCAAGCCCTGCGCTAACAACCCCGCCTGGTGAATTTATATAAATATGTATCTCCTTATCAGGGTCTTCGGATTCCAGAAAGAGCAGCTGGGCAATGACAAGATTTGCAACATTATCATCAATGGCTGTGCCTAAGAAGATTATCCTATCCTTAAGAAGCCTTGAATATATATCATACGCCCGTTCTCCGCGGCCTGTCTGCTCAACAACCATGGGGATTAATGTCATGAATACCTCTTTAAAATACAGGCTATGGGCAATGGGCTATGGGGTTTTCCTACTGCCTATTGCCTACTGCCTATTGCCTATCACCTATAGCCTATTGCCTGTTTTTAATTACAAAATCAAAAACCTTATCTTCCAGCATCCCTGCCATTATTATACTCTCAGAGCCTTCTTCAATAATCTTCTTTTTAAGGCCCTCATAATTTTGATAACGTTGGACAGCTATTTCTCTTATCCTTAAATCCACTTCTTCTGCTGAAACAGTTATGTTTTCCTGCCTTGCTATTGCATCCAGTATCATCTCTTCCTTTGCCCGTATTTCAGCCACTTTGGCATATTTTTCCCTCAGTTTCTCATACGTCATATCAGCCGCATCTTCAGGCCTTACCATCCCCTTCTTCACCTTCTCTAATGTTTGGGAGATCATTGACTGTAAATAGTTTGCCACCAGCGCAGGAGGTGTATCAAAGCTGTTTTTCTCAATAAGCTTTTCCAGTATCTCTTTCTTAACCTTTTCCTTCTCTGCTGCCTCTTTCTGTAGTTTGATGCCCTCTCTTACTTTATCCTTTAACTGGGCAACATTGTCAAGCTTTAAATCCTTCGCAAACTCATCATCCAGCACAGGCAACACCCTTTCCTTGACTACCTTAAGCTTCAGCTTAAAAAGGCCTTCTTTATCTGCTAATTCTTTATGACCATATTCATTAGGAAATCTTGCCTTTACCTCTTTTTCTTCGCCCTTTTTCATCCCTATCAGCGCATTTTCAATGTCAGGGACAAGCTTTTTTGAGCCTATTATTGTATAAAAATCAGACGCCTTCCCGTTCTTTATGGGTTTATCCTCTATAAACCCTTCAAAATCTACAAGAACCATATCCTGTTCCTGGGCAGGACGCTCCACCTCATTGTAATATGCGTTGTTTTCCCGCAGGGCCACCATAGTCTTTTCCACCTCATCATCAGCAACAACCACTGCTTCTCTCTTAAACTCTATGCCAATATAACCTTCTACCTTTATAGGAGGTCTTACTTCAACAGTTGCTGAGTATGAGAAAGGCTTGCCTTGTTTTATGCCTTCCTTCACATCTATATCAGGCCTCGAGACAGGAGACAGGCTCTTTTCCATGATAGCCTTTGGATACGAGTTTTCTATAACCTTTGATACAACCTCTCCAAGCACATAGTCCTTATAACGACTCTCTAATACCGCCTTTGGTATCTTCCCTTTTCTAAAACCGTCTATGGAAACCTTTTCCCCAAGCTCCCTATACACAGCCTCCATCTCCTGGTCAACATCTTCAGGCGGCACCTCAATAAGTATCCTCTTTTTTACAGGGCTTAAATCTTCGATTGATACTTTCATTACGATATCTCTCCTTTTAAATAATTATGTAGTCTGCCGATTCATCGGCGTTTTTTAACTGCGCCCATAAATGGGCAAGCTACAAAAAACCTATTGCCTGTGGTTTGGTGCGAGAGGGGGGAATCGAACCCCCATGGTTGCCCACCAGATCCTAAGTCTGGCGCGTCTGCCAGTTCCGCCACCCTCGCAAAAATACAGGGATACATGTAGTCTGCCGATTTATCGGCGGTTTTTAAATACGCCCATGAATGGGCAAGCTACAAATATGACAATTTATTATATGGAATTTTTTTACCTGTTGCAATGGGAAATTTTAATATTTTTTTCGTAGTCTGCCGACTTATCGACGTTTTTGTAGTTTTTGTAGTATGCCCATTCATCGGCGTTTTTCATCCGCCTCAGGCGGACGCCCATAAATGGGCAAGCCACGTTAAGGATAAGTAATAAAAAAGGGCGGGGGTTAAACCTCGCCCTTTTTTTGTGCTCTTCTTATGTAGGGCAAGGCTTAAGCCTTGCCCTCCGCAACCCTAAAGGGTTGCCCTACATTAAAAGTCATACTGAATCTTTGCAAAGTACTCGCTTACTGCGTCGTCAACTGCAAGAGTGTCAGCCGTAGGATGGGCAGAGCCCACCCTCCTTGCTGCAAAGGTCAGTGGTGTTTTGGATGGTGTTTTTCTGTGTAGCGAACAAAGAGGTAAAAAGCTATTACAGCAATTGAAAGACCCAAGAAAGTATATCCAAGAATATCCATATCAATCTTCTTTCTTTTTTAAGGATGTTTTAATGATGTATGCCTTTTGTGGTGGGCATCCTTATAGGTAAAATATATTCCCACAATAATCAAGATTACTGCCGGAATGCCAAAAAGGATTATTGCCTCTAACATAATTTGTCACCTCTTTCCATCTATTTTATAAGCAACTATAAAAACAATAATTGTAAATCCCAATCCGCCTATCAACACAAAATAATTTTGACTTTCTGATATAAACTGTCCAATAACCAACGCCGCAAATGTCAATTTCCCAATATCGTATAAAGCCTTTGCTAAATTTGCCCGTCTCTCCATCCAGCTTAAATATAGCCCAACAAAGATAACGTGTCAAATAAAAAAGGGCGGGGTTTTATGCCCGCCCTTTTTCACGGAATTTACCTTTGATGTGACCCTGGCGAGACGAATTAAGGATGAGCTTCGTGCAGCCTTTTCAGTCTTTCATCAAAACTAACTAAAGATGCGCCATAACCTCTGGCCTTTGCCCATAATATGCAATCTACAATATCAAAATTTTTATCGGCAAAGAGACTTAATGCCTCAATCAACTCTCTTTTATCATCATTTACAACCCCTCTGTAATGCAACAACCCCTGTAGCTTCTCGGATGCTTTATCTTTCGGGACCTTATAAAATTTCGTTAATACATATACGCATTCCACAATAACGCTCTCAAGGATAATAACCTTTTCCTCACCCACCCTAACCCGTTCAAATAATCTATCGGCCTTATCATAAAGATGAGGCTCGTCTGCCAGCAAATACCTGAGTATGACATTTGTATCAGGCAGTTTTTTGGCCTGTTCTATCATGTGCCACCCGCTCCCACACAACTTCCCTTACCGCTTTCAAAGGGACATATTTT
>Ga0155930_1127_pt1 | contig 17987 bp, 16 predicted proteins | sample RifCSPlowO2_02_FD_107584 | JGI IMG/M metagenome (GOLD analysis project Ga0155930, IMG submission 107584) | Deltaproteobacteria bacterium RIFCSPLOWO2_02_44_9 | reverse complement strand
ACCCCCGGTCTTATTATTATAGATGAGGAACATGAGCCTTCCTATAAGCAGGAAGAGGGCATCAGATATAATGCGAGGGATTTAAGTCTTATGATGGGTAAGATGTTTAACCTTACCGTTGTCCTTGGTTCGGCCACACCATCAATTGAAACATTTTACAATGCAAAAAATGGCAAGATTAGTCCCCTGCACCTCACAAAACGGGTTGAGAACAGGCCGATGCCTGAAATAGAATTGGTGGACGTGAGAAGGATGCAGGTTCCGAAAAAAAAACAAGCCCTGAATCCCAAATCCAAAATCCAAAATCCGGAATCTGAAATTGCAACAGGCAGTATCCTCTCAGAAAGACTTAAGGGGCTGATGAAAAGAAATTTAAGCCTCGGCCAGCAGACCATACTCTTTCTGAACAGAAGAGGTTTTTCAAGTTTTATAATCTGCAATGACTGTGGATATACCTTCCAGTGCCTGAACTGCAGTGTATCTCTCACCGTGCACCGTATGGCCGGCCTTTTGAAATGTCATTACTGCGATATGTCTCTTCCTATCCCTTCCATATGCCCAAGGTGCCTTGGCCGGCAGATAAAACCATTAGGCCTTGGCACGCAACAGGTAGAAGAAGAGACAAGGAAGATATTTGACAGGGCAAGGGTTGCCAGGATGGACAGGGATACTACGAGGGGGAAAAGGGCGCACCAGAAGATACTGGATGCAGTTGATAAGGGTAATGTGGATGTGCTTGTTGGAACGCAGATGGTTGCAAAGGGGCACGATTTTCCTAACGTGACACTGGTCGGTATTGTACAGGCAGATACATCCATAAATATACCTGACTTCAGAAGTTCAGAGAGGACATTCCAACTCATAAGTCAGGCAGCTGGAAGGGCAGGCAGGGGAATCGTCCCCGGAGAGGTTATTGTCCAGACACTGAATCCTGACCATTTTTGTCTCAAGCACGCAGCGGAACATAACTATGAAGGTTTTTTTGAAGAGGAGCTTGCTAACAGGAAAGAGCTTTTATATCCCCCCTTTTCAAGGATTATAAACTTGAGGTTTGAGGGGAGTAAGGAGGAATATGTGGAAGCGGCTGCAAAAAAAGCAAAGGAAACAGCGGATAGCCTTTTAAAGGATTTATTTATAAAGGATATTGTCGTACTCGGACCTGCCCCTGCCTTTCTGTCAAAAATCAGGGGTAAATACCGATGGCAGATGCTGTTAAAAGGCAAAAGCACCAAGTCCCTTCACGAATTTGCAGCGGGTCTTTTAAAGGGATTTGAAGAAAAGAAGGATAGGAGAGTCAAACTCATTGTTGATGTTGATCCGATAAATACCATATAAAACACGGGAAGTAACTACAGTATTTATTAATATTTGTCAATATTTGTCAATTTACCTTTCGTAATTTATATATTTCTGGTATACTGTTTTTATGTCTGTGCTGGAAATAATTAAATACCCAGACCCTTTTCTTAAAACAAAGGCAAAGCCGGTATTAAGGATAGATGAAGAGATTAAAAGGCTTATTTCTGATATGACAGATACTATGTATTTTGCCAAAGGTATAGGCCTTGCCGCCACACAGGTGGGGCTCAACAAAAGGATTGCAGTTCTGGATGTCCCTGAAGGTGAAAACTACCGGAAGGGTAAAAATCTCATTGCTGTAATAAACCCTGAAATAACAGCACATGAGGGCGAGGTAAAATATGAAGAAGGCTGTTTGAGCGTACCTGGTTTTACAGCAGAGGTAAAGAGATTCACGAAATTGACAGTAAGGGGACTGGATGAGGCCGGAGATTATATGGAGATAAAGGCAGAGGGGCTATTTGCCATTGCACTGCAGCATGAGATAGACCATCTGAACGGGCTATTATTTATTGACAGGTTGAGTAAAATAAAAAGAGATATAATTAAAAGGAAGATCAGAAAAGCTATTGAAGATGAAAAGAAGATGTTGTAAGTGTCCAAAGGGAGATAATTATTGTTGTTTCCCTTGGTTTATGGTATCTTTATCACAAGATGTAAGGCCCGTATGATGCAGACAGAAGATATAGAAGGTATTCCATCCACGTTACCCTCCGAGTATGTAGACCTATCCCTCTGGAGCGAATTCCAGAATAGTATTTCCGCTATTTTAAATATCCCATTAGCCATACATGGTAGTGACGGCACTGTTCTTGCCCCCCCAAGCGGGGAGGATGATATATGCTCATTTATTAAAGAGCAAACAGCAAGGGGAGAGGAGCTTTACAGGGATTCTTACAGGAAGGCCGTAGCAAAGGCTATGCAACGGTCAGAACCGTATATCTACAAATGTTACACCAATCAGCACATCTTTGTTGTTCCTGTGCCGCTGGACAGCAGTGTATCTGTGGCTATTGTTGGCGGTTATGTCTATTTGTCAGAAGACGATTTTAAGGAGTTTGCGGTAAAAGGTGCCAGTGACTTTAATTTGGACAAATCTGTAATCCATGAACTTGGAAAAAGGCTTAAAATAGTGCAGCCTGATGATTTCTTTGCGAAGCCCAATATTGTTAAGACAATGGCCACTCCCTTCTTAAAGAGTCTTTATTTAAAAGGCCGCTGCGAAAAGAGGTATCATCAGATACATGCTGTTATAGAGGCTACGGTGCCTAATTTCTTGTCAGGCGGGTATGAAGAAGACATATATAGAAATGTCTTTAATACAACTGCTGTGCTTTTCGATGTGGATAGCGTATCTATAATGGAAAGGTATGACCGGTCTATCTATCACACAGTTGCGTCCTTTGGACGCAAGAATAGCCTGATATCCAACTGGGCAGCTTCAGATTCTCTCAACATTATTAAAGATATTGTACAGTCAAGAAGACCTGCAGGATGTGATATTGTTTCTGAAATCAGAAATATGGGACTGCCGGAAGGGATAACATCGGTTTATATCTTCCCAATGGCAATAGGAGACAATGTCTTTGGCATGTTGTGCGTATTCAATACCAGGATAAGCACAGAATCTGCCAAACTGCTCACGCTATTGTCAAATCAGCTTTCTTTTGTGCTGGAAGGGATAAGGGCTGACAAAAATATAAAGAAAAAATTTAAGGTGTTGGAGGCCATGGAGGATGTGTATTCAACAATTGCACCAGTGCTGGACCAGGAGGAACTGCATAATGCCATATTGGATAAGGCCACTGAATTGGTCGGTGCGGAACAAGGGTCTATCATGATGCTGGATAACAATACCCACCTGGCAATTAAGGCGTCAAAAGGAATCAGAAAGGGGATACTCGAAGGAATAAAGGTCAGGGCTGGTGAAGGGATTTCAGGGTCAGTGATAGAGAAGGGCACCCCTGTTATTGTCAAAGACATTGAAGCCGGGCCATTTACGAGGAAAAACAGGGCAAGGTATAAAACTAAGTCGTTTGTCAGCATACCATTAAGAGTCGGTTCCCGTACAATCGGTGTCATCAACATATCAGACAAGATAACGGGCGAGGTTTTTTCAGAGGAAGATTTGTATCTCCTGCTTTCCTTTGCCTCCTATGCATCAATAGCCTTGGAGAGAGGGGCGTATTACAGGATGACAGAGGACCTGAAAAAGATTTCAGTAACCGATTCATTAACCGAACTCTTCAACAGAAGGTATTTTCATGAAAGGCTGTTTGAGGAAATAGAGCGCTCCAAACGTCATAATGAACCATTTACAATTTTCATGCTGGATATAGATGACTTCAAGTTATTCAATGATAAGTACGGCCATCTGTCCGGAGATGAGGTGCTGAAAAGCGTTGCTTATGCTGTAAGGGATGCAGTGCGGTCTATTGATGTGGCTGCACGTTTTGGAGGGGAAGAGTTTAGCATTATCCTCCCCTACACCACAAAAATGAACTCTTACGTTACTGCGGAGAGGATAAGAAGGAGCGTTGAGGATATAAGGTTTATAGGAAGTAAGATCCCTTCCGATCAAAAAATATCAATAAGCATAGGTATCGCAGAATTTCCAGCGGATGCAAGCAGCATAGAAGAACTTATAGACAAGGCAGATACGGCAATGTATCTTGCAAAGGCCAGAGGCAAAAACAGGATAGTAGGCTATGGACAATAAGACAATATTCAATACCTGCCGCGATGATGAGTTTTTTGGCAGGGCTAATGAGATAGAAGAGGTCTGCCAGTTTGCAACCTCTGCCATGAAATCCTTTCATGGCATCTTCCTGACAGGCAGGAAATGGGTGGGTAAAACAGAACTTTTGAAAAGGGTCTATCACAGGCTTTTCTCGGAGCAGAACAGGATAGTGCCTATCTATTATAGATTTAAAGATACTTCTGGTGTAAAAGAATTTGCGGACGATTTCCTGAGAGATTTTATAAGGCAGTACATTGCCTTCCTGAAAAGAAAACCCGAGATAATGCTGGAAGATGTCTCCGCAAGTAAATTAGAGCGCCTGTCGGCAGATATGGGATTTGCCGACCTGTCCAAATTCTTCTTACTGCATCGCGAAGCTAAAAAACACGGTGACCATATCGCTGTTTTGAAAAATGCCATCAGCGCCCCCAATCAGGCCGCAATTCACAACAACACTCCTATTTTTTTGATGCTGGATGATTTTGACCTTGCTGCAAATATACATATCAATGAAGGCGATTCAGGTATATTAAGGGAATATATGAAGACTTTAACAACAGGTGACGTATCATTCCTGATAACAGGCTATACAAAAAGATTGGTTGAAGGAGAGGTATCACCGGGTTCAGTGAAGGTGATGGAACTATCCGGCCTGGATGAAGAAACCTCCGCCGGATTGATGAGGGAAATGTGTAAAAGATACAGCTTAAATTACGACAGTGAAATACTTGCCGTAGCTGCAAGACAGCTGGAAGGGAATCCTGTTTATATTAAGAGCATCATAGCAGCCGCTAAAAGGGAAGAAAGGGATTTGTTGACCATAAAGGATTTCGTTGACGTATACGTCGGAGAATTGGTGGAAGGGAGCATAGGTTTTTCCCTCAGCTCCGGCATCTCAATAAAGACATTAAATGCCCTGCGGATATTGCATCTCTGCATCAGCTCTAAAAGCGGTGTTCGCGAGGAAGACCTGGCCGAAGAGATGGCATTGGATGACCATGAGAAAGGAAATTTGATACCAACCCTCCGCGAGCTTTATTTACTGGAAACAGACTGTGGTTTGATAAGATGGATTGGAGACAGGGTAACAGAAGATTATATAAATTATCTTTATGAGACCCTGGTAATGAGTAAATCACAGGCCGAAGCCAAAGCAAGGATTATAAAAGAAAGATTGAAGGAAGGTTTCTGCATGCAGGGGGTGAGGGTAAGCGCAGAGATTAAAAAGGAGTTGTTGCAGCTATTAGAGATATTTAATGGCCAGTTGATTCCAAAGATTCTGTTCCGCAATCAGGAGTTCTTGACCAAATATGGCGGGAAAACATATGGGAAAGTGGATGATATTGATATTAAAGAGGATAAAAAAATCTCATTGCCCCAGATGACAGGTTATTTTGATAATGTGAAACATGGATATGGAGATAAGGATATTCCTATAATCATCGGGTATGGTTTCAACAACAGTAGGTATGACGAGGAAAATGAAGTTGTCTGGATTGTTGGGTTAAAGGAATCTCCGGTTCCTTTCCATACAGGCGACGCTGAAGGCTTTATAAGGCAATGCAATGCGATAGCTGATTTTAAAACCCATAATGTGATGAGATGGATAGTGAGCAGGGAAGGGTTTACAGGCGATGCTTTAAAAAGACTGGCTGTGGAGGGTATTTATACGACTGATGCGGTTCAGTTCCGCATTTTGAAAAATCTCATTGAAGAGAGTGGAAATGTAGACCGTTTCCATGGTATGAGAGAATTATCCGCCCTTAAAGAGTATGAAATAGTTTTGCCCGTGTCAGCAAAGGCAGAACTTGTTGCTGCCAAGGCTGTTGAAGAGATTGGGGTAAATATGGGGCTTGACAGCGACACTATCACTCAGATAAAGACTGCTTTAGTAGAGGCATGTATAAATGCCTTTGAGCACGGCAAAGTTAAAAACAGCAAGGTCTATTGCAGGATTGTTGCAAGTGATGACAGAATAGTGCTATACATCAAGAATGAGGGGAGGGATTTTGACGCATCCTTACAATCCAATACCGGTGATGTTGTTAAACTTATAGGGTCTTCCAGAAGGGGATGGGGGATTGAACTGATGAAGCAACTTATGGATGAGGTCAGGTTTGAAAAGGTGCACGGCGGGACCAGGCTTGTGATGGTTAAATATATAAAAAGAAAAGGAGAAGAGGAGGTATATGAGCAGGAATCTTAAAGATTTTAGAGAACTGAATGAGTGTGTCGTGATTTATACGGATAATTATTTGAATGATATTGAAGGAGAGAAATTAGAAGACAAATGCGACCTATTCCTCAAGAGGGGGATGAGAAAGATTGTTATAGACTTCACCAATACAGAGTTGGTTAATTCTATAGGCATATCTATCCTGGTAGGTATTATGGAAAAGATCAGAAATAAAAGGGGTATCCTTTTCTTTTCCAACCTTAGAAAAGTAAACCATGATATATTTAATATGCTCGGACTCACAAAACATGTTCAAATATTCCCCACAGAGGAAGAGGCGGTAAGGGTTATAACGATCAACGACCAATAGAATCAGGTGACATTTTATTGAAGGAGCTCATAGCAAGCGGTGTTTTTGACGGCAAGCTTAAAATAGCTCGTCTTGCCCTATTAAAGGGGCGTTGTTGCGTAATTTCTAACAAGGGATAGATACGATGCAGGATATCAGTCTAAGACTGGAAAGATTGCTTTTTAATCTGGACACGTTGGCTGAGTTGGGCGAGGAACTGACATCCCCAAAGGACTTCCACAGGATCGTAAGGTCATCTTTATACATGATTATGGGGACATTTTCTACATCTAAAGGTGCCATATTCCAGTTTGACCAAAAGGAGAAAATAGTGCAGCCAATGGTTTCAAAGGGGGTTGGTAATATAAATGACCTTGTTATAAGGTTGAGTGAAGGGGCTGTCAGGGAATTAATAAACATAAAAACGCCAATAGACCTTAACACGGATGAAAAGGCCAGTACCCTTTTTGGCGCAGAGAAGGCGGTGCTGGAAAAGATAAAGGCTACAGTCTTAATACCTCTTGTAGTCAGAGATGATTTCCTCGGCTTTGTATCTATAGGCAAGAAATTTTCAGGGGAGGATTATACTAAGGATGATCTCAGGCTCCTGTCTGTTATGGCCCACCATGTCGCGGTCAGCCTGCATAGCCATTCGCTCCTGAAGAAACTCATGCATAAGTATGATGAAAACAAAAGGCTATATGAGAATCTGAACCGTATCTATTACGATACAATACATGCCTTCGCCGCAGCCATTGATGCCAAAGATGCCTATACTAAAGGACATTCATACAGAGTCTCTACCTACTGTGCTGCTATTGCAGATGAGATGATGTGGTCGCAGAATGAGGTAGAGGGCATCAGGATAGCAGGTCTCCTTCACGATATAGGCAAAATAGCAATAGATAAAACCATAATAAACAAAGACAGGGCACTGACAAGAAGCGAGCTTGTTGAGCTGAATTCTCATCCGGCCATAAGTTACGAAATACTTACAAAGGTGAAGTTCCCGTGGGCCGGTATATCAAAGATGGCCCGCAGCCACCATGAAAGGGTAGATGGAAGAGGGTACCCGGACGGCCTGAAAGGGGATGAAATACCATCAGGGTCAAAGATAATGTCCCTGGCCGACTCCTTTGATGCCATGACTACAGACAGGCCTTACAGACCAGCGCTTGCTGCGAGGGATGTTTTGTCGGAGTTAAAAGAGAACCGTGGGAAGCAGTTTGACTCCCATGTTTTACAGTCTTTTTTCTATATAATAAGGAAGGAGATTGTGGGGGAAAAAAGGCCGGTTATAATACCGCTCTTAAACGAAAGCCTGGCAAATGAGTTGAAAAAAGAAGTGTTGAACAGTTCCTTTAACTTCACGTACGATATTAAAAATATTGAAGGAGCGGCGGGATAGGGAAGGTTTATCTGCGCCCTTCCCAATTATAACCCCTATGCGGATTATGCACATGAAGGAGTAGTTTGGACAAAAGATTCAGGATTGTTTTCATGGGCACACCTGATTTTGCAGTTCCGTCTCTAAGGGCGTTAATAACATCAGGTGAAGATATTATAGCTGTTGTAACCCAGCCAGATAAACCCAAGGGGAGAGGGAAACATTTAACTCCCCCGCCTGTAAAAGAGCTTGCCCTCAAACATAATATTCCTGTGCTCCAGCCTGAAAAAATAAGGGATGCTGTTTTTATAAACACCATCAGGAGATTCTCTCCTGACATTATAGTTGTTGTCGCCTACGGAAAGATTTTACCAAAGGATATTCTGGATATACCGCCGAAGGGCTGTATAAATGTCCACGCATCTCTTCTGCCGAACTACCGCGGCGCAGCGCCGATAAACCGTGCAATAATAAACGGAGAGAGAGAGACCGGTGTGACAACAATGCTCATGGACGAGGGGATGGATACGGGCAATATGCTCCTGAGCGAGAGGATGGAGATAAAGGATAATGACACAGCATCGGATGTGCATGACAGGCTTAAAGATACAGGGGCGGGCCTCCTCGTGAAGACAATTAACGGTATTAAGGCAGGGGCAGTAGCGCCTCTACCTCAGGATAATAGCCAGGCAAGCTATGCGCCTGTGCTTAAGAAGGAAGACGGGCGTATAGACTGGACTATGGGGGCAGCGGAGATAAGAAATCTTATAAGGGGAATGAACCCGTGGCCTGGTGCGTATACCAGGTGGGAAGGTATGCAAATAAAGGTCTTCAGGGCAAAGGCACTGCCTGAGGGAAAGGCGGCTGAACAGGCAGGGACTATATTAAATGTCTCTGCTGACGGGATTTGTGTGGCAACCGGCAGAGGCGTCTTGGTTATTACTGAACTGCAGCCGGAAAACAGGGACAGGATGATAGTATCCGAATTCATAAAGGGGTATAGAATTGGCAAAGGGCAAATCCTTGATTGAAAGAGAGGCGGCGTGGGGCGGCAGTCCTGAAAGCGTCCAGTACAGGCCTGCCAAAGGGGTCTTTGTCGGGCTGCTTGCCTTCTGCGCCCTCATACTCGTATTGACAGGTTTTTTCTTCTGGTACATTCCGTCAGTAGGCCTTACCAATATCCACCCCGCCCTCCCGGCCGTATTCGGCATAGGGCTGGCTGCAATAATCCTTATCTTCGTAGCAGGGGCTGTTGGTTTAAGCCTTGCCATTATAAAGGGAAAGGATATATTCCTTTCATACAAATTCAGAGGCATCCTTATTAAATTTTTTTTACCACTGATGGTGATGGTCGGCGGCCTTTTGAGAATACCGAGGATAAAGATAGAGCAGTCTTTCATAGAGATAAACAACCAGCTTGTCAGGGGGATGGGGAAACGGTTCAGGCCGGAGAGGATTCTTATACTCATGCCGCACTGCATTCAGTATATGGACTGCAAGATAAAGGTGACACAGAATGTAAAAAACTGTGTTGGGTGCGGCAAGTGTGAAATAGGAGAACTGGTTGGTCTTTCTGAAGAGTTCGGCATAGACCTCTTTGTGTCCACCGGCGGCACCATAGCAAGGAGAAAGGTTTATGACAAAAGACCAGATGCCATCGTGGCAGTGGCATGCGAGAGGGATTTGACATCAGGGATACAGGACGCATATCCCCTGCCTGTGTTTGCCATTGTGAATAAAAGGCCGCAGGGCTATTGCATCAGCACGGGTGTTGATGTTGCCATTGTAAAGGATGCCTTAAGGGATTGCCTGCCCAAAAATAGACATTGATTTTTACGGGTCTGGCGCAGGCTTGACAAGGAAACCCCAGCTGCATATATTATAAGCAAAATTATACCGGGCATAATCGGATAAAAGAGGAGGTTTAACAGATGAATTTTTTTAAGACCACTATTCTTCTTGCAGTACTTACAGCCATGCTTGTATTTGCAGGAGATGCCCTGGGTGGCAGGAGCGGGGCAATAACAGCGCTGATATTCGCAGGCATAATGAACTTTGTCACCTACTGGTTCAGCGATAAAATAGTGCTTATGATGTATAGGGCGAAGCCGGTTACTGAAGCAGATGCGCCTGAATTGTATGCCATAACCCGTGATTTAACCATGAAAGCCGGGCTTCCCATGCCAAAGGTATATATTATGGGAAATGATACACCAAATGCCTTTGCAACAGGCAGAAACCCGGGCCATGCAGCTGTGGCAGTGACAACAGGAATTATGAGACTTCTCACAAGAGAGGAGCTTACAGGCGTATTGGCCCATGAGCTTGCACACATACAGAACAGGGACATACTTATATCCACAATTGCTGCAACCATTGCAGGTGCCATAAGCTATCTTGCGCATATGGCGCAGTGGGCAGCTATGTTCGGAGGGGCAAGGGATAATGAAAGAGAGGGGAATCCAATTGCCCTCATTGTCATGATGATTGTTGCGCCTTTGGCAGCCATGATTATCCAGATGGCCATATCCCGTTCCAGGGAATACGGTGCGGACACGGGCGGGGCAAGGATATGCGGCAACCCGCTTTCCCTTGCAAATGCCTTAAGGAAGCTTGAGTATGCCAACAAGAGGATACCCATGGTGGGCGCCAATGCGGCAACATCGCATATGTTTATTGTAAACCCGTTGAGCGGCGGAAGCCTGTTAAGGCTCTTTAGCACACATCCACCCATTGAAGAAAGGATAAAAAGACTGGAGGCAATGGCAGGCGGTCCAAGGTATTAAGCTGACTCAAGCCGAAGCCACGGTCATGCGGACAGTGTATATTCACTGATAATGACCGTATGGTTTTTGGGGAGATATAAAGAGAAAAGGCTGCGGTAAAAACCGCAGCCTTTTTTTGATTAGCCTTCCAAATTTTTAAATTTCAAAACATAAAGTCGTTAAATGATGATGTATCGGATGGCTAACATGCAGCACCAGGATGTCTTTTTATATAACTATCAATTATCCGCTTATCTTCTTCCTTTAAATCTGCAAACTTGATGCCATAACCATTCATTCCAGGCTGGTTGCTATTAGTCTTTCTTACCACCTCGCCGGAAGCTGTTATCGGTGTAGTGTTGCCTGGGACAAAGAATGAGCATGACACCGCATCCCCTATGGTCAAAGAATTACTGGTTTCAATCAGGACACCGCTTATGCTGATATTCAATGTGTTACCCAGGAACGATTCTGGCCCCATTCCCTTCAAACCCTGGACACCTATTCTTGCCAGTATACGGATATCTCGCCGGACTGATATATTTATATACATACCTACCTTTTTTAAAAGCTCTGAAGGGTTTATAGGTTTTGTTATATAATCATTGGCCCCAGCCTTGACACACCGGTCAATGTCATCGCTTTTGGCGCTGGTTGTAACCATTATTATTGATACCTTTTTAAGGTCGTCGTCGCTCCTTATAATTTTACATACCTCGTCACCGTTCATGCCAGGCATATATAAATCACAGAGGATCAGGTCGGCCTTTTCTCTCTTATGTATTTCTAAAGCCTCCTGCCCTGATGAAGCAGTAAATATTTGCAGGTTGCTCCTGTTAAGGAGGGTCTTTTCCAATTCCAGGAAAAGTTTGACATCATCTACTAAAAGTACCTTTTTCATAAGGAAGGAAATTAACATATTGTTGCAGCAAGGTCAATGTTAATTTATTATGCTAATTTATCATGTTGTCATGTTAGTTTATCCTACCGTAACCATTGACTTGAAATCTGAAAGGTGTTAATTTGCCATAGGTGTCGGGGCTTTTGTATTCCCGGAATATAGCGGTATAATCAATATATTTAACATGGGGGGATTGATAAATTGGTAAATGTCTATAACCTGGGGAGCAGTCATCAGGAGGGGATGTGGAGCATGATAGCAGGCGCAGGCATTACGGTGAAATTTGTGCTTTTCATACTCCTTGTTTTTTCTATTCTGTCATGGGCAATCATCATATATAAATATAGTATTATCAGGAAGATGGAGAAGGAGTCTGTTCCCTTTCTGGAGCTTTTCTGGAACAAGAAGCAGTTTACCCCGATATTTGAGGCCTCTGCGAATTACAGATTTACACCACTTGCAAGGCTCTTTGTCTCAGGATATAACGAACTTCTTGAGATGATGAAGCAAAGGAAAGAGGGGGCCAATGGAACCCAGTTCAGCGCAAGCGAAATAGACGGCATTCAGAGGACGTTAAAGAAGGCGATGTCCGTAGAAATAAGCAAGATGGAAAAGGCTGTCTCATTCCTTGCTACCACTGGCAATACCACACCTTTTATAGGCCTCTTCGGCACTGTATGGGGCATAATGAATTCTTTCAGGGGTATAGGGCTTAAGGGTTCGGCAAGCCTTGCGGTAGTTGCGCCGGGTATATCAGAGGCGCTTATTGCCACAGCCATGGGCCTTGCTGCTGCCATTCCTGCGGTGGTTGCCTATAACCATTTTGTAACGAGGATTAACAGGATGGCAGTGGAAATGGAAAATTTTGCAGGTGATTTTTTAAATATAGTGGAAAGGGAGATTGCGAGGGAGAAAAAATAATCAGTGTTACCCAGGTCACAGAAAGGAGGATTTAAAATCCGCATAATAAAATGGCGAATCTTCTGAATACAAAACAGCGCACTGTGCTCTCCCAGATAAATGTAACGCCCTTGGTGGATGTGATACTGGTGCTGCTTATCATATTTATGGTTACAGCACCCATGCTCCAGGAGGGTCTGGATGTCAACCTGCCGGAGGTAAAGGCCTCCCCGTTAACAACAGACGAGGAGCCCCTGATTATAACCATAAACAAGGCGGGTAATCTGTTAATAGATAAAAACAGGATATTGCTTTCTGATTTAAAAATAAAGCTGGAGATTATCTACAGGACACGGCGGTGGAAGGGGGATAAGATGGTCCTTTTGAGGGCAGACAAGGAGGTGTCTTATGGAAGTGTTGTTAAGGTGATGGCAGAAATAAGAAGGGCAGGCATTGTAAAGGTGGGCATGATGACGGAGCCTTTCGAAAGGTAAAGAAAGATGTTCAGCTTTTATAACAGATGGGTTGGCTATGAAACAGGCTTCGGTATACCAATAATTATTTCAATATCCCTGCATATTTTTTTTATAGTTTTTTTATTTCTGTTTACCATGCACAGCTCTCAAAAGGTGTTTGTAGCGCCGGTATATACAGTTGATCTGGTAGGGGCCCTGCCTGCAGAAAGGGCTGTGTCAAATGTCCATAACGGCGGGCCTGCAGAGAAATATTTAAAACCTTCTTCTGATGCGGAAACTCAAAAGGCTGCCTCAAAGCCCGTTGTAAGAGAAAAGGCTATTACCGTGGGAAAAAAAACAGAGCCTTCTCTGGAGGGGGCGCTTGAGAAGATAAGGCAGCGGGTGAAGGAGAGGGAGAAAGAAGAGGCTGTCAACAGAGCTATAGCCGGATTGGAGAATAAGCAGCTTGAAAAAAAGGTTAAAGAAATCAGGGAAAGTGTAGCGCATAGAGAAGGGGTTGTAAAATCTGTCAGGGAAGGTGAAGTAAGAAGCAGAGGCATTGAGTTAACGGAGAGGGGCGCCTTGTTAAAACGAACCGAGGAGCCGGAGGAAAAATATGCGCAGCTTATAGGCGATATAATCCATGATAAGTGGAATTATATGGGGGAGCTTAGAAAAGGCGAGGTTGTTGTGATAGGTGTGCGGATAGATAAAAAGGGGCATCTTTTTGGAAGCCATTTTGAAGAGTCGTCAGGGAATGCGATGTTTGACCAGTCAGCCATGAAGGCTATAGAAAAGGCATCTCCCTTATTTCCTCCATTTCCTGAAGGACTTGGAAAGGATTCTCTGGAAATAGGCGTATGCTTCCCTGAGTGTAAGAAAAAATAAGAAACATGCCACCGTCACGAAGATATTATCTATTTTCAATAGCTGCTGCATTTGTTGCCATGAACTGCGCTCCGGACATGGTTAAGACCTGCCTGGGGGCCCCTAAGATATATATAGATATAAACACACCTGCCGGCAAAAGACTGCCCATTGCTGTTTCAGATATAAAAAAACTCGGGGACACAGGAACGCAGTCTGAGATTGGCAGCAGCCTGCGGGATATATTTATCAGCGACCTTGATTTCACCGGCCTCTTTGATGTAATAGACAAGAAGGCATATATTGAAGCCCATGATGTTGCTGGTAAAAAAACCGATTATGTGGAATTCAAGAACTGGCGCCTTATAGGCGCCGAAGCGCTTGTCACGGGTATTTTTGCTGTAGGCGGGGATGAACTGACAGTGGAATTCAAACTCTTTGATGTCTTTCAGGAAAAGATGCTCGCGGGCAGGAGATATATTGGCAAGAAGGCTGATTTAAGAAAGATTGCGCACAAATTTGCAGATGATGTTATGGAGAGCCTTACAGGTGAAAGGGGGATATTTGATACCAGATTTCTGTTTGCCTCAAACATTTCGGGCAGTAAAGAGATATATATGTCTGATTATGATGGATATAATACCAGACAGATTACAAGGAATGGCTCAATCAACCTTTCTCCGCAATGGTCGCCTGACGGCAGAAGAATTTTATACACATCTTACAAGGAAGGACAGCCGTACCTTTATATGATGGAGCTTTCTACCGGCAAAGAGACAAGATTATCCAATCAGCCCGGTATAAATATAGGCGCAAGGTGGTCCCCTTCCGGGCAGGAAATTGTCCTGACTTTAAGCAAGGACGGCAACCCGGAACTTTATGTGATTGAACTCCAGGGTATGAAACTAAAAAGGCTTACAAACAACTGGGCAATAGATGTATCGCCAAGTTGGTCGCCGGACGGAAAAAGGCTTGCGTTTGTATCTGATATTGGTGGGAATCCCCATATCTATATGATATACTCAGACGGTACAGGGCTTGCCCGTCTTACATACGACGGTAAGTATAATGCTGCACCTGCATGGTCACCAAGGGGAGATAAGATTGCCTTTGCGAGGCTTACTGAAGGGAGGTTTGATATATGTATTATGGACACTGACGGCACAGGCCAAATCCAGCTGACAGCAAACAGCGGGGATAATGAAAATCCTTCTTGGTCGCCTGATGGAAGGTATATAGCCTTTACATCCACAAGAAACGGCACCCCAGGCATTTATATTATGAAAAATAACGGTGAAAGCCAGAAGCGGGTGAATATGGAGAACGTTAAAGGCGGGAAAACCTTTCCCGCATGGTCACCGTATCCGGAAACAAAATGACAATTAAGGCTTTTCAGTTAAAAAAAGGAGGAAGAGATGAAGAGGAACAAACAGTCAATTTTCGCAATTGTATTTATCCTGTTTTTTATGGTTGCTGGTTGCATGAAGGTTGTGAAAGAAGAGGAGAGTATTCAAAAAACAGCCGAACCGTCAGCGGTTACACAGCCGCAACAGCCTGAAGGGGCCGAGGCGGCTAAAGAAGAAGCCGTGCCAGTGAAGGAGGAAACTGTCGCAGAACAGCCAATCGGGGAAGAGATGCCAAAGGCTGCGGCAGCTTTACCAGCAGCTGAGGTTTCGGAAGGGGTTGAAGGACTTATGGTTGTATATTTTGACTTTGACAGATTCACCATAAGAGATGATATGAAGCCTGTTCTTGATAAAAATGCGGGCTGGCTCAGGAAAAACCAGGATGTAAAGATAGAGATTCAGGGACATTGCGATGAAAGGGGAACTAACGAGTATAACATTGCCCTTGGCGAAAGAAGGGCGCAGAGTATAAAAAAATATCTTACAGACAGCGGGATAAACGAGGCGAGATTAAACACCATAAGCTATGGTGAAGAGAAACCGGCAGACCCTGGCCATACCGAAGATGCATGGGGAAAAAACAGACGTGCGGAATTTGTCATAAAAAGGTAAGGGATAGTAAGGCGCGGGTTGTGTTATCAGGCTGCTTTTGGATATTGATGGGAAATTCACGGCGTGCTCTGTGGCAGTTGAGGATTTGAATTATGCCATTGCTTCCATGGTGCTTTTAAAGTGCTCTATGAAATCCTCGCCATGCAACGGCCTTATTATTATCCATTTCCTCTTTTTATCAAGGGCGAGTTCGACATCAGCGCCAGGTATTAGTTCAAGATATCTCAGATAATCCTCTGGCAGGGCTATCCCTTCTTTACCCTTTGCTATTTTAACAATCTTTGCTTTCATGCTTTGACACCTCACTCATAACTGTTTCTTATCTACTTACTCATTGAGTTAAGGAAGTCCTTGTTTGTATCTGTGCTCTGTACCTTATCCAGAAGGAATTCCATGCTCTCTATGGGGTTTAACGGCTGAAGCACCTTCCGCAGGATCCAGATGCGGTTCAATTCTTCTTTTGCGAGGAGTAGCTCCTCCTTCCTTGTACCTGACCTGTTAATGTCAATAGCAGGGAAGACACGCCTTTCCGACAGCTTCCTGTCAAGGACTATTTCCATATTGCCTGTTCCCTTGAACTCTTCAAATATAACCTCATCCATACGGCTTCCTGTTTCAATCAACGCTGTTGCAATGATGGTGAGGCTTCCGCCCTCCTCGACATTCCGCGCGGCGCCAAAAAATCTCTTCGGTTTATGCAGCGCATTGGAATCAACACCGCCTGAAAGCACCTTCCCGCTCGGCGGGACAACCGTATTGTATGCCCTCGCAAGCCTTGTAATGGAATCCAGCAGGATAACGACATCCCTCTGGTGCTCAACCAATCTCTTGGCCTTTTCTATCACCATCTCAGCAACCTGTATATGCCTCTGGGGCGGCTCGTCAAAGGTGGAGCTTATAACCTCGCCTTTTACTGAGCGTTGCATATCAGTGACCTCTTCAGGCCTTTCATCTATAAGGAGAACAATAAGTACGATGTCCGGATCATTTTTTGTTATGCTGTTGGCAAGCTTCTGAAGAAGGACTGTCTTGCCGGCCCTTGGAGGCGATACAATAAGCCCCCTCTGACCTTTGCCGACTGGTGTAAACAGGTCCATTATCCTCATGCAGATATCGGTTTTCTTGCCAGGCAGTTCAAGTTTTATTTTCTCCTGAGGATATAAAGGTGTGAGGTTGTCAAAAAGTATCTTTTCCCTGGCGACATCAGGGTCCTCATAGTTTACCTTTTCCACTTTTAGGAGGGCAAAATATCTTTCTCCCTCTTTGGGCGGCCTTATCTGGCCTGATACAATATCGCCGGTTCTCAGATTAAACCTTCTTATCTGAGACGGGGATACATATATGTCATCCGGCCCGGGGAGATAGTTATAATCCGGCGCCCTTAAGAAACCGAAGCCGTCCGGCAAGGTTTCCAGGACACCCTCGCTGTATATCAGGCCATTTTGTGCTGACTGCGACTGAAGCAGTGCAAAGATGAGGTCCTGCTTCCTCATACTGGCAGCGCCCTCTATACTATACTGCTTGGCCAGTGTTGTCAGTTCGCTTATCTTTTTTTCTTTTAGTTCTTTGAGATTCATAAACTACTCCTCTTTTTAATAGTGAGCAGTAAGCTGCGAGCTGTAAACAGTAGAAAACCTGCGTACGGCTCACTGCGTACTGTATCTAAAAATCCATTTGATTTGATTACGGTACGGTAAGGGTATATTACCATTTATATAGCCTGCCTGTGGCGGGCATTGTTATTAGGTTAGAATATTTTTTCAAGCGGTAAATGTCTTTTCTCTGATTTTTAACCTATCTCTGGGGTCGCTAAAGGTAATATCATTTGGGTTGTTTAGTGATGAGATATGAAAAAAGTTATCAATATAAGGCGTCTTAATCCGAAAGGTTGTATTAAATTAGCAAATATATTAAAACCTGTCAATGTTTTTTTGCATTTTTTTGCATTTTGCATTTTCTGGGTTGTAAATTCAAAGTCTCTTTTAGCATCTTACCTCATTCTAATTTATGCGCTATCCGCAGGGATAATCGAAACTCCGCCGCTATCGCAAACCACCTGCCACGATTTAT
>Ga0155930_1106_pt2 | contig 19477 bp, 14 predicted proteins | sample RifCSPlowO2_02_FD_107584 | JGI IMG/M metagenome (GOLD analysis project Ga0155930, IMG submission 107584) | Deltaproteobacteria bacterium RIFCSPLOWO2_02_44_9 | reverse complement strand
CAGCCCTGTAAGAAAAAAACATATCGTTTCTGCACGATGTGCAGAAATCTTCTACGGAAATATTTTTTTCTAAAAGGCCTATATCTAACATCTGAACAAAATTTGCCTTTTTTAAGTCAAGTCGCCATGCATTGTCGTGTTTCTTTATAAATTCAGCAACCCCAAACTCCGACTCCCAAACTCCGAACTCTTTAATAACTGCCTCATCTACCTTATAACAACACTGTCCTACGGAAGGCCCAATCGCTGACAAAATTGTCTTCGTATCAGAGCCAAACTGTTTTACCATAGTTGCTATTGCCTTTTGAACAACAGTTTTTGCCGTTCCCTTCCACCCTGCATGGACAATCCCGATAACCTTTTTAACAGGGTCAGCAAGTAATATCGGCACGCAGTCTGCCGTCAAAACCCCTATGGCAAGACCGCCCTGGTTTGTTATTATAGCATCTGCATCTGTTTTTGAAAGGGCTGACAGGTTTTTTGCGGGTTTTTCAATTGCCAGTATATCATTCCTATGGACCTGGTTCACGGTCAGAAGCCCCATCGGTTCAAAGCAGAATACCCTGCCTGCAATGGCCTTGTTTTGCTCAACATTCCCGATATCATCTCCGTCCCTTATGTCAAAATTTAAGGATGAGAAACAGCCCTTGCTTACACCGCCAAGTCTCGTAAGGAAACCGTGACTTATGGAGTCTATTCCTTCAAGCAGGGGAGACGAAGCATAGGCTATACCAAGATCAAGATTCTCTTTTAACAACCTTCCTCCAGCGCATTCAGGAGTTCCTTCATATCATCAGGCAGGGGTGATGTAAATTCCATATATCTTCCCGTTTCCGGATGAATTATATCGAGGGTCTCTGCATGGAGCGCCTGCCTTTTAAGCCTTTTCAGGATTGAGATTATCTTTGGAGGAAGCGCCGACGGTATGCTGGTCTTGCCATAGACAGGGTCTCCTGCAATAGGGTGGTGTATTGTTGACATATGAACCCTTATCTGATGTGTCCTCCCTGTTTCAAGGGTCGCTTCAATAAGTGTAAAATTAGGGAATCTTTTTAACACCTTGTAGTGTGTAACCGCCTTCCTCCCCCTCCTTGTTCTAATGGACATCTTCTTTCTTTCCTGCATATGCCTTCCTATGGGCATATCAATGGTATCCTCATCCCTTTTTACAGTTCCCCACACAATGGCCAGATATTTCCGCTTTATGGAATGTTCTTTGAATTGTTTTGCCAGAAATTGGTGACTTTTGTCTGTCTTTGCAATCACTATGGTGCCGGAGGTGTCTTTATCAATGCGGTGGACTATACCTGGCCTTAAAACACCGCCGATACCGGAAAGGTCTTTACAGTGGTAAAGTACAGCGTTAACGAGAGTGCCTCCGGCGCGGCCCGCGCCTGGATGAACTGCAAGGCCGGACGGCTTATTTATCACGATGATATGTCTGTCTTCGTAAAGAATATCAAGGGGGATTTCTTCAGGCTCTGCTTTTAAAGGAGTGGGTTCCGGGATTTCAATATTAATCCGGTCTCCGGCCTTTATCCTGGCCCCTGCCTTGGCTGGCTTATCATTAAGATATACCAGCCCATCTTCTATTAAATTTTTTATTCTTGAGCGGGTTAAATCGGGAAGTTTTTGAGAAAGGAAGATATCCAGTCTGGTCTTTGCATCCTGGGGGGTGACAGTGAAGGAGTATTGCATCAGGTTAAGGTGAAGATTAAGGCTGAGGTTAAGATAAAAGACTGTTTATATACCTTGACCTTAACCTTGACCTCAATCTTCCTAAGAACGCTACCATATATCCGACTCTATATTGCCGCTCCTCTTTATGAGGATATCAACAACTGCCTTGTTAAAAAAGTTAGTTTTTTTTAACAGGGACGGGTCAACCTTCTTGTTATAAAGTTCCTGTCCTTCCTTAAGCTCCCTTTCCAGCGCCTCAAAGACATTGTCATTCTTTATGCCTGCTATAATTTTTTCCTTATTGTATAAAGCGATATCAGAAAGGATGGCTCTGGCCAGCCTGGCAGCGGCTTCTGGAGATGTAATTAGTGTCATACTAACTCTTTTCCTTTAATATTTCCTGAGCCAAGAGTTCTCCTCCCTTCTCTGCATTGGCTTTTACCAGTTTCTCCACAAGTGCCATATCTTTTTTCCTGAATGCATCAATAATTTCGTAATGCTGTTTAACTGAACTTTGCATCCTGCCAGGCAGGGAAAGGGAGGTTCTTCTGAACCGTTCAAACTGTTGGACAATTGTGTGGATTAGATTGTACAGTTTATCGTTGCCGCATACCTTTAAAAACACATCGTGGAACTGGTTGTCCAATTTAAAGAAATTCTTCACCTCATTTTTTTCAGCGCATTTTGTCATCTGCTCATTGAGTTCCTCCATCCGCTTTATATCTCCCTCTGTAAGTTTCTGACAAGCCATCCTTGCTGCATATCCTTCAAGGAGACCCTTTATGGCATAAAAATCCCTTACATCCTTGTCTGTTATGGGGCTTACAATAGCGCCCTTCCGGGGAGTAAAGGTTATGAAACCATGCGCCTCCAGCTCTCTGAATGCCTCGCGTATAGGGGTCCTGCTTATGCCAAACCATTCGGCAAGTTCTGGTTCAGGCACACGCTCACCTGGTTTGAGGCTCCCTTTTATTATCGCTTCCTTGACAAAATCGACAATTCTTTCTCTTAGAGTCAGGTGCCTTTCTATTGGATAGTCCGCGATTTTTGTAATCGGTCTCAAGCGCTATTAATCCTGTGGAATTGTTTTTGTATCAACAGCATATCAGAAGATGCGGTTAGATTCTAACATGGCGGAAATTACTTTTAGTCGCATGGTTAAAATCTAATGCCGGAATTTTTAAGATGGCAAACTATATTTGACAAGAAATTTGGTAGTAACAGAGCCGGAACAATTAACGTCCCGAACCCTGGATGTTTTTAAATATACAGTATACAATTCTAAAGGTCAATACAATTTTGCCAAATCTGTGGTTTTGCGTCTTGACAATACCTGTTGCCGGACATAAATTATGGACAGAATGTGAAGATGCTCCGCCAACCCGCCTTGGCGGATTGGCTTACGATGTGCGTTCTGGTCAATAAACTTGCTGGAACTTAGAATTTCCTGCATTGCGGTGTTACACAGGGGATACAGTGGTGATAATGATTTTGAAAGAATCTTCGGGGTTAACCAGAGAGTTTCTTCAAAGTTTGACAAACATTTTAAAAAGGTTTATAGTAAAAAACATATTAAGGAGGCAATATGGGAAAGATCATAGGCATTGACCTCGGTACAACGAACTCTGTTGTTGCGGTCATGGAAGGCGGTGAGCCGAAGGTTATTGTAAATGAGGAGGGAAGCCGGCTTACCCCCTCTGTTGTCGCCTTTACAAAGGACGGGGAGATTCTGGTAGGGCAGGTGGCAAAGAGGCAGGCTGTTACCAATCCTGAGAATACCATCTTTTCTATAAAGAGGTTTATGGGAAGGAATTATGACGAGGTAACTGAGGAGATGAAGATGGTGCCCTACAGGGTTATGAAGGATGAATACGGCAGGGCTGTGATTGAGGTTCCGAATATGAAAAAGGCATATAACCCGCCGGAGATTTCCGCCTTTATATTGCAGAAACTTAAAAAGGCTGCCGAGGCGTATCTCGGAGAGCCTGTTACAGAGGCTGTTATAACTGTTCCTGCATACTTTAACGATGCCCAGAGGCAGGCAACAAAAGACGCAGGGAAGATTGCCGGCCTTGATGTGAAGAGGATTATAAATGAGCCGACCGCTTCATCGCTTGCCTACGGCCTGGATAAAAAGAAGGACGAGGTTATTGCTGTCTATGACTTCGGCGGCGGCACATTTGACATATCCATTCTTGATGTCGGTGAGGGTGTCTTTGAGGTCAAGGCAACGAACGGGGACACACACCTCGGCGGCGATAACTTTGACCAGCGGGTTATTGACTGGCTAATTGCGGAGTTTAAAAAGGACCAGGGCATAGACCTTTCAAGGGACAAAATGGCCCTCCAGCGGCTGAAAGAGGCTGCGGAAAAGGCAAAGATAGAACTCTCCTCAGTAATGGAGTCAGAAATAAACCTGCCGTTTATTACGGCTGATGCGTCAGGGCCGAAGCATTTTGTTATGAGGCTTTCAAGGGCAAAACTTGAACAGCTTACAGAGGACCTTGTGGAGAGGAGCCATAAACCATGCGAACAGGCATTAAGAGATGCCGGTCTTAAGGCTTCCGATATAGACGAGGCGGTTCTTGTGGGCGGCATGATAAGGATGCCGAAGATTCATCAGTTCGTTAAGGAATTCTTTGGCAAGGAACCGCACAAAGGTGTTAACCCTGATGAGGTTGTTGCAGTTGGTGCGGCCATACAGGCTGGAGTTCTTGCCGGCGAGGTTAAAGATGTTGTCCTGCTTGATGTTACGCCGCTCTCCCTCGGTGTTGAGACCCTTGGCGGTGTGATGACAAAGCTGATAAACCGGAATACAACTATACCTACAAAAAAGAAAGAGACCTTTACAACAGCGGCGGATAATCAGACGCAGGTTGAAATACATGTGCTACAGGGTGAGAGAGAGATGGCAAGGGACAACAGAACGTTGGGTAGATTCCACCTTATTGGCATTCCCCCTGCGCCGAGGGGTATGCCGCAGGTTGAAGTTGTATTTGATATAGATGCCAACGGCATCCTGAATGTCTCTGCAAAGGACCTTGCGACAAGCAAAGAGCAGAGGATTACCATTACGGCTTCCAGCGGTCTTACAAAAGACGAAGTGGAAAAGATGATTAAAGAGGCCGATGTCCATTCAGAAGAGGACAAGAAGAGGAAAGAGCTTATAGAACTGAGAAACCAGCTTGATTCAATTATATATGCAACGGAGAAGACCCTGAACGAACACAGGGCAAAACTTCCGGTCTCAGATGTAAAGAATATTGAAGATGCCATTGCAGAAGGCAAGAAGGCCCTTGAAAAAGAAGATGCTGCCGAAATTAAAAAGGCGCTTGATAATATAAGCAAGGCATCCCACAAGATGGCAGAGGTTATGTATCAGGCGGCATCCCAGGCATCTCAGACGGCAGAAGGCGGAGCAACTGCCGAGGCCAAGAAAGAAGCGGATGTGGTTGATGCTGAATTTGTTGACGAGGAGAATAAGAGGGAGAACAGATAGAAATAGAGTTCCGGCTTTAAAGCCTCAAGTCGCAAGTCATAAGTTTCAAAACTTGCAGCCTTTTTTATCATGGCCAAAAAAGATTATTACGAAATATTGAGAGTCGGACGGAACGCAGCAGATGAGGATATAAAAAAGGCTTACAGGAATCTTGCCAGAAAATATCATCCGGACCTCCATCCAGGCAATAAGGAGATGGAGGCGAAGTTCAAAGAGATAAACGAGGCGTATGAGGTTTTAAAAGACCCTAAAAAGCGGGAAGAATATGACAGATTCGGCAGCGCTGTGTTTGAACCGGGCTTCCATGGAGCGAGGGGGACATACACATATCCAGGCGGCACAGTTAACCTTGAAGATTTAGGTTTTGATCTTGGTGGAATAGAGGATATATTTGGTGATATATTTGGCAGAAGGACAAGGCCGCAGAGAGGCTATCCTCAGGGACAGTCAAGGGGCGAGGATATTGAATATGCGCTCGAGATAGGTTTTGAGCAGGCAATAAACGGCACTGAGATAAGATTAACATTAGACAGGGAAGCAGATTGTTCAGGTTGTAACGGCACTGGCGCCAGGGGAGGAAAGAAGACATGCCCGGACTGCGGTGGGACGGGACAGAGGACAGTTGCCCGGCTTGGCCTTAATGTCAGGCAGACCTGTCCCAGGTGCGGTGGAACCGGATATAAGGGCGAAACCTGCCCTATATGCTTTGGAAAGGGAAGGGTAGCTAACCTCGAGAAGGTAACGGTAAAATTGCCGCCAGGGGTTAAGGATGGTTCGAGGGTAAGGGTGGCCGGCAAAGGAAAATCGGGGGCAGCCGGCGGCCCTCCAGGAGACCTTTATATCGTGACAAAGGTAAAGCCGCATCCTTACTTCAGGCATGAGGATGATGATATATATCTTGAAGTCCCTATAACAATAACTGAAGCAGCCATGGGCGCCAGGATAACCATCCCGACAATAGATGGCAAAACAGTGCTGGTAATCCCGCAGGGCACGCAAAGCGGACAAAAACTACGTTTAAAAGGTAAAGGGGTTCTACATATAAAAGGCAAGGGCAGAGGCGATCAGTATGTTATAATAAAAATAATAGTTCCAAAGGACATTGATCAAAAGTCAAAGGGGCTTTTGGAAGAGTTTCAGAAACTCAACCCATCTAATCCGCGGCAGGATATGGGATGGTAGGAGAATGATATGTTGGAACTTGAGGGCTTCAAAGAAAGGCTCACATCCAGGGGCATCAAGGTTTTAGAAACCGCTGTTGAAGAAAGCAAGAGGCGGCAGCACTACTATCTTGGCATAGAACACATATTTCTTTCCTTTGCCATTGTGGAAGAGGTTTTCTTCAGAGATGTAATGTCAGAACTTAACCTTGATGCCAATCAGGTTGTTAGCTTTCTTAACGACCATCTCAATGTATCACGCCAGTATATTGGAGTCGGTCTTAAAATCCCCCCTACAACAAAGACGATCTTTAAGCTTGCATGGGATGAGGCACAGAGATGGGGGAGGGATGAGATAGATTCCACCGACCTGCTTATAGCTATCTTCCAGGAAAGCCACAGCCTCCCGGCAAAGGTATTCAGGAGTTTCGGCCTTGACCCTGATTATGTCATGAGGAAGATAACAGCAAAGATCAGGAATAAGGAGGAACTGGAGGAAGAACTAAAAAAGAAGTACGACCTGCCGCCAAACCTCAAGCACTTTGCTGTCAATCTTAACAAACTCGCCTATCACGATAAGCTTCCTCCCATCATTGGAAGGGAAAACGAAATAGACCAGGTGATGGAGATCCTCTGCCATGTGGAGAGGAGCAATTCGGTTATGATAATCGGCGAGCCCGGGGTCGGCAAGACAGCCATAGTTGAAGGGCTTGCCAGGAGGTTAGAATTTGAGCCCCACAAGGTGCCGAAGAGATTGAGGGAAAAACAGGTTGTCAATCTTCAGATGAATTCTGTTGTGGCAGGCACGATATTCAGAGGGATGTTTGAGGATAGGATTGAAAAGATAATAAAAGAACTTAAAGAAAGGAAAAATATAATACTTTTTATAGACGAGGCGCATACCTTGATTGGGGCAGGTTCCGCAATGGGTGTACCCTCGGATGCGGCCAATATCTTCAAGTCAACGCTCGCAAGGGGAGAGATTCAAATAATTGGCGCGACAACATTCGGAGAGTATAAGGAATTTATAGCAGAGGATGAGGCCCTTGCCAGGAGGTTCAGGGTGGTAAGTGTGGAGGAACCTTCAATAGGCGATACAAGGAAAATATTGTACGGCATAAGACCCAGGCTGGCCAGGAATTACTCTGTAACAATAACCGATGGTGCTATAGACACTGCCATAGATATAGCCCAAAGATATATGCGCAGTTTAAGGCTGCCTGACAAGGCCATAGGATGGCTGGACACAGCCTGCGTAAAGGTTGAAATAAACAGGCCGGAAGTGCCTGTAAACAGCGGCGATGTAATAGATGTCATATCACAGGAGACAAAGATACCGAGGGATATGATATTCAGAGATACCACGGAAAGGTTCAGGGATATGGAAGCAGCCCTCGGTAAACGGGTTGTAGGACAGAGAGAGGCGGTAGAGGCGCTGGCAAAGAGGTTAAGGTTGAATAAAGGGCCTTTGAAAGAACACTATGCAAAACCCGACGGCGTACTGCTGTTCCTTGGCCCCACAGGCGTGGGGAAGACAGAGCTTGCAAAGGTGCTGGCAGAATTTCTCTTTGGTGATGAAATAAAGATGATAAGACTCGATATGAGTGAATACAGTGATTCGTCCCTTGCAGTTGACAAACTGATTGGAATGCCGCGCGGTATTGTTGGCAGCGAGAGGGGCGGCATATTGACAAATCAGGTGAGGGAGAATCCCTATTCAGTGATTTTGCTGGATGAAGTAGAAAAGGCGAACCCCTATGTGCTCAATCTTTTCCTGCAGGTCTTTGATGAAGGGTGGCTTACAGACGGCAGGGGCAAGAGGGTATATTTCAGCGATACAATTATTGTTATGACAAGTAATCTCGGAAGCGATGAATTTAAAAAATTTACAAGGCCTCTGGGTTTCATGCCTGAAGGAGCGGCGATTGGAGATTTGAAGAGGACTATAATGAAAGAAGTGGAAAACACCTTTTCCCCTGAATTCCTTAACAGGATAGACGACATAATAATCTTTTCGCCGCTTACGCGGGAAGAGGTAAAAAATATAGCGCGCATATACCTGAATAAGATAAGAGGACATATGCTTAAAAATGGGAAGGTACTGGATGTTTCAGATGCGGCGCTGGATGTGCTTGTTGATACAGGCTATAGTGACAGGTACGGGGCAAGGTTCTTAAAACGGAATATAGATGAGAAGGTAAAAATACCTGTAACACTTCAGTGGAAAGAAGGCTCTGTATTCAGGGTGAATGCCGTGGATAACGATATTGTAGTTGATTGTTTAACCGGCGATATGGTAACAGTCTGACGGCAGGCAACACGATTTTCGATTTACCCCCCGCACCAAAATTTCTGGTGCGGGGATTTACGAACAGGCAATTGATTTCATAACTCTTCTTTTCGGGGGAAAGTCGTGTTCAAAAATATCCTGATACCGCAAGACGGCTCAAAACACAGCAGGGCAGCACTTTCTTACGGAATCTGGCTCGCCAAAAAATTTGACGCCAAGGTTATCGGTCTTTATGTTGTTGATGTTGTTGCAATGGAAGGCCCTTTTCTCCATGACCTTTCAGGTTCCCTGGGTTTTGAGCCGTTCCTGAATTTTTCAACAAAGATGAGGGAGATTCTGGAAAACAAGGGGCAGGGCATCCTGAAGGAGTTTGCAGAAATATGCGATAGGGAAAAGATAATTTATGACAGCATACAGGACTTTGGGATAGTTACAAATGTAATATGCGAGAAGGCAAAAACAGCAGATATTGTAATAATGGGCCGCAGGGGTATCAACATACAGTTTGAGTACGGCCTGCTCGGTTCAACCACAGAAGGGGTTATAAGAAAATCCCCTAAACCTGTGATAATCGTTCCTGATGAATATAAAGAATTGTCCAACCCGCTCCTTGCATATGATGGAAGTTTTACGGCAAGCCGCGCTATGCACTCCGCAGCTGAGTTTGTAAAGACATTAAGTCTTCCATTAACTGTTCTGACAATCTCAAGAGATAAGGCTGATGAAGCAGTACTTAAAGAGGCAAAGGAATACTTTAAACCTTACAATATCCAGCCGAACTATGTCTCCATTAAAGGAGACGCCCACCATGAGATAGTCAGTTATTATAAAGAAAAAAAGCATGACATACTCTTCATGGGGGTGACCAGCCATTCCCGTATCGTTGAGATGGTCCTCGGCAGCACCACAGAATATGTGATGCGCAGCATAAACGGCCCTGTATTTCTGGAAAGGTAGCAGCTTTAGTAAAATCCCCAATTTCCAATTCCCGATAAAATTAGTCGTTTGTCTTTAAAGATTTCATTAGCAGTTTGTTGAAAAACTCAACAAACTCTGATTACACGGATAAAAGATTAGATTTCACAGATTAAAACCCATTGGAATATCTGTGCAATCGTTTTTCCTAATCTGTGTAATCAAGGCTGTTGATGCCTTTTTCAACAGTCTGTTAGAAATTAGAAATTTGTAATTGGGATTTGTTTATGACGCAGCTTTTATATGTCCTCATCTTAACCGTTATACCCATACTCCAGACTGCCGTGCATGCTGAAGACATTTATAAACAGAGGCGGCAGCTCATGGTGGAAAAGGATATAAAGGCAAGGGGAATCAGCGATGCTAAGGTTTTGCAGGCAATGGGGAAGGTGCCGCGGCATCTCCTCGTTGATGAATATATAAGAGACAGGGTATACGAAGATTACCCCCTCCCCATAGGCGAAGGACAGACCATCTCCCAGCCCTATGTGGTTGCCCTGATGACAGAGTCATTAAAACTTAAGCCTGGTGACAAGGTTCTGGAGATAGGCACCGGTTCCGGCTATCAGGCGGTAATCCTCGCAGAGATTGTAAAGGATGTTTATACGATAGAGATAAGAAAGGGCCTGGCAGAGAAGGCTGAAAAGAGACTTAATGAGCTTGGCTATAAAAACATAAGGATTAAATACGGTGACGGGTATTTTGGATGGGAGGAGCAAGCGCCGTTTGATGCAATCATAATAACCGCTTCTGCAAATCATATCCCTCCGCCGCTCATAAAACAGTTGAAGGAAGGCGGCAGATTAATCATTCCGCTTGGAAGCACGGTTTATTATCAAACCCTCACACTTGCAACGAAGATAAAAGGCGAGCTGGATTTAGAGCAGATAAGCTCGGTTGTCTTTGTGCCTATGGTTGGGGAGATGGAGAAAAGGAAACCCGATAGGTAATAAAGGCCAGAAGATATCCTGCTGCACCTGCCCAGAGGACTGTTTTGAAACCAGCCAGCATGGCCAGCATTACGGCAAGGATTGGCGCAAGGACTGAAAAACAGCCGTTAATTGCCCATGCCCACGGGATAAGGTTCTGGTTTTTTTCTCCCAGTATCTTGAGGCCAAGGGGAAATGGTATGCCCATGAGCAGGCCTATTGGCGTGAGAATGACGAATGTAGATATAATCTTAATTGATATGGGATATGAAGCAATGAAACCTGAGGTGATAGGCAGAAGAAGGCTGTATGCGATAATCAGGATTGATATCCCAACAAGTATTGAGGAATTTCTGAAGCCCGAAAACCTGTGGCTCAAAATACTTCCGGCACCTGAGCTAATCAGGAGAGAGGTGAGCACTGTTGCCACCGCATAGGATGGGTTCTCAAGTGGGAGCATCATCTTTTGTATCAATGGAATCTCCACGAACATAAAACCGAGGCCAAGGAAGGCAAAATATGGTAAAAAGCCGAGGCCGGGGTTGTTTGGAGCGGTATTTCTCTTAACCCCCTGTGCTGCCGGAAGGAGTACAAGTATTATGCTTAACAGCAGCACCTGGATGAAGACTGCCGGAAGCAGATAACCTTCCTCTATAAAATACTGCCACTTTTCGCCCATCATATTGTAAATTGCCCTGATATTTTTAAGCTTAAGGTAATAATGAAAAAAAGGGGCATCATCCCGCACAGATTTTATATCAAATATGTAATCGCGCCGGAATGATTCCCTTGCCTCCGGCGCAATAAGGGCTTTAAATGCTTTAAAATATTCGTTCGCTGGCATTTTTACATATATATTTGTTTCCTCTTCCCGTATCCCCGGGTAATATATCAGGTCAAACCGCCTTCCCTTTGTAAATCTTTTTATACCTTCTATCTCTTCATGAAGAAACGGAAATCTCTTTGCCATGATTGATATTGTCCCCCAGCTCCTGAGCGCAACGATATTTTTCTCCGTATCCTTTATGCCCATTTCTTCCATCGCTGCTATTATGCTGTCCACAAGCCTTAATTCTACCCTTGGCGGAGGAAGGATAAAGAGGGTTATACTCAATATCCCGGTATCCTTCAAATGCAATAGATATTCTTTGAATGCCTCCACAGTGAACCTGTAGTCTTCTGATATGCCGAATGAACCTGATGGCGCTGTTCCTAAAAGCGGCATATCAATTATGTCAAAGTGCATGCCCTTTGTTTGAAGCCATGATCTGCCGAGGCCGTGCCATGTATTCTTGCTGTAGATGCCATGGGAAATATCGCGGAGGTCATTTCTTATGACCTTGATGAGGGTTGGGTTGGAATCGACCTTGTAAATATTTTTTGAATCATAATATTCAGCCAGCAGCGCCCCGAGCCCTCCCCTCGGCTCAAGGATTAGTATATCCTCTCTCCTGCTTATCTCGTAAGCAAGGGCGGAGGGAAGATATTGAAGGAATCCTGGTGATTCATTATCTTTAACATGGGTAATGGCATGCATTTCACCGCCGTCTATGGAAATCCCTGTTTGTTCCGGAAGCGCATCAAGATATTTGAGGCTTAGGCCCGGCGCAAACCTGACGGCAGGGCTCTTGAATACATCTATGCGGGAGAAAGGGCTGTGGTAGGTTCTGATATGCTCTGCCTCAGGATAGCTCAGGGCTACCTGAAGCCCCTTATAAGGAGACATCCTTGGAGGGGTTAGCCCCGGCGCCATAAAAAGAAAGAATGCAGCAGCAATCAGAATTGATGAGGCAACCCTGACTTTCTTCTCCCCGATGATAAACGTCCCTGCCAGCGCCATTGCCGATATAAGGAATACGGCCCTTTCAGGGCTAACCTTGCTCATTAAAAGGAGGATAACCAATGAGCCGGTACCGGCACCTAAAAGGTCTGAGCCATATAATAATCCTATCCTTTCACGGATTAATGAAAATGCGCTTGCGATACTCAGGCCAAAAAAGAAAAAAGGTACGGAGATTATTATATAGTAGATGAAGATATAGATAATCTGTATCCTGTCCCATGGAAGTCTGGCAGGGTCAAATGGCACCATATTTGCCAGAATATAACTCAACCCTATCCATGCGCCTGAGAGGAGCCCGTAGACAGGAATCTTTGAGGGGTCTTTGAGTTCCGGATATATGGAAAGGACCGTGCCGCTTGCACCAATGCCCAGCATGGCAATACTTATGACCATAAAGGCAAAGTGGTACCAGAGTGAGATGGAGAATATCCTCGTAAGCGCTATTTCATAGGAAAGCGCCGAGAATGAAAGCAGGAAGATGGCCGGAGATATCTTTGAGAGAGTCATTTCTTTATTGCCCTTTTACCTTGTTCTCAGGCTGTTTTAATACCTTCACCTGAGCTTTTAGGGTTATCTCAGTGACTATATCAAATGCCTGGATTCTACCATTCCCTACATCCGGGGTTCAATTATATTATTCCGGCATATCATTTGGATTGACTTGGCCTTTTTGGGTGTGCTAACTTGCAAAAAATACCTTTGTTCCTTCATTTCCAAAAAGAGACATTAAAATGGCTGATGATGTCAAAATTAATAATATTGAAGCATTGAAAAACCTCATACAGAAGAGAGATGAGAAAGCCATAGTTGGCATTATTTCACCTCTCCACCCGTCTGATATTGCCAAACTCCTTACAGGTCTTGAAGAAGAGGGAGGCATATTTATCTTCGGGCTACTTCCCTCAGAGGTGGCGTCTGATGTGCTTCTGGAGGTAGACGAGCAAACCAGGGAAAAGCTCATTGCATCCATATCAAGGGCAGAACTTACAGAGATAGTGGATGAAATGGCAACCGATGACGCCGCTGATGTGATTGCGGAACTCCCGCATGAAGAGGCAAAGACAGTCCTTGAAGGTATAGACTGGGAGGAGTCGGCAGATGTTCAAAGGCTCCTTAAATACCCGGAAGATACTGCCGGCGGTATAATGCAGACCGAACTGGTGATGGTAAACGAGGATGCCACTATTCAGGAAACCATAGACGAAGTAAGGGCAAAGAGCGAGGAGATACCAAACATCCATAATGTCTTTGTTGTGGATGATGCGCTGCGGCTCGTTGGGGTTGTGCCGCTGGTAAAATTAATCCTTGCAAAGCCGCATCTGCTGCTCAAGGATATTATGAATCACAACCCCATTGATGTATTAACTGATGCAGACCAGGAGGAGGTGGCAAGGATATTCCAGAAATACGACATGGTTACACTGCCTGTTGTGAATAAAAGCGGAAAACTTGTCGGCAGGATTACCATAGATGATGTCATGGATGTTATAGAGGAGGAGATATTTGAAGATTTCTATAAGATGGCAAACCTGAACTCGGATGAGAGGGTTCTTGATAAGCCGTGGAGGTCCATTAAACTGCGCGCCCCGTGGCTCCTTTTGAACCTTGCAACCGCATTCCTTGCGGCAAGCGTAGTCAAGGTGTTTGAAAATACCATCCAAACAGTGGTTACCCTTGCGGTATTTATGCCCATTGTTGCCGGGATGGGCGGGAATGCGGCAACACAGACTATTACTGTGGTTGTGAGGGGGCTTGCGCTTGGCGAGCTTGAATTCAGGCATGCAAAAAGGGTTCTTTTAAATCAGGTTATGGTCGGTTTTGTAAATGGTATATTAACAGGCGCGGCAGCGGTAATTGTCGCGCACGTCTTCGGCATCAGTTACGCGATAGGGATACTCCTCTTTCTGGCAATGATTGCGAATCTTGTTATTGCCGGCTTCAGCGGCACGGTTATCCCTCTTATACTGAAATGGTATAAGGCAGACCCTGCCCTGTCAGCGACGGTTTTTGTTACCACCTTCACTGATGTAGGAGGCTTTCTCTCATTTTTAGGGCTTGCAGCGGTCTTTCTCAAATACGGGCTGCTTTAAAAGCAATTATTAATTATTGGTTGAAGAATTTAGAAAAGGGTCATCAAAAATCCGTAATTCTTAATTTTAATTCCAAATTGTCTATATGAGCGGCCATTTTACTACAGAGGCTATTGTGTTAAATTCCATGGACTATGGTGAATCCGATAGGATAGTAACACTCTATACTCTTGGTTTCGGGAAGGTCAGGGGCATAGCGAAAGGCGCTAAACGGAGCAGGAAAAGATTTGTAAACAAACTTGAACCGTTCTCATATATAAATCTGCTGTTTTTTCAGAAACATGGACGGGAACTTGTAATGATTGAGCAGGCAGAAACTATCAGGGGATTTAATGGTCTCTTGGTGGATATGGAAAGGCTTGCATTGGGAAGCTACTGTCTTGAACTGTTAAATGAGATGACGATGGAGGGGCAAAAGAATCAGAAGGCATTTGAACTGTTTCTGAAATTTCTTATTATGCTTGATGGAGGGGCTGACCCGAGGAGCATAGTAATGCTTTTTGAGATGCAGATATTATCCATACTTGGTTATCAACCTTGTTTGAACATGTGTGTGGCATGCAAAGATGTCTCCACGAGCGGCAATAAAATGTTTTTTTCATCCACAAGAAGTGGTATATTATGCATTAATTGTAAAGGGGATGAGAGGTCTCTCATTCCGGTTTCCCCGGGGGCGCTAAAATTTCTCTTATTGGCTGCGAGGACTGATATTTATAAGGCAGGCAGGATAGCCATAGGGGGCTGGGCAGCGGAAGAGTGCAGCAGGGTTTTGGGAGATTTCCTAAGATATCAGATGGGTAAAGAGTTGAAGAGCAAACAGTTCATGGAAAAAATAAGTTTCAAATATCAAAGCTCAAATGTCAAATAAAATCCAAAGCTCAAAGTTCAAATAATTTGGATTTTGGATTTTGAGCTTTGTTTGATATTTGGATTTTGACATTTACTTGAACTTTGGATTTTGAAATTTGGATTTTACGGAACAGAGGCAGCTATGTATTTTCAGGACATAATAATAAGCCTGCAGACATACTGGGCAAAAAATGGCTGCGTAATCTATCAGCCCTATGATATGGAGAAAGGCGCCGGAACATTCAACCCGGCAACTTTTTTGAAGGTTCTCGGGCCTGAGCCGTGGAGGGTTGCGTATGTAGAGCCTTCAAGACGTCCCTCAGACGGCCGTTATGGCGAGAACCCCAACAGGCTGCAGCACTATTACCAGTTCCAGGTGATATTGAAGCCGTCGCCTGATGATATACAGGATATATATCTGGATAGCCTTAAGAAGCTTGGCATAGACCCTTTGAAACACGATATACGCTTTGTTGAAGACGACTGGGAATCGCCCACATTGGGCGCGTGGGGCCTCGGTTGGGAGGTATGGCTTGACGGTATGGAGATAACGCAGTTCACATATTTCCAGCAGGCAGGCGGTATAGAGCTTAAACCCGTTTCTGGAGAGCTTACATACGGCATTGAGAGGATAGCGATGTATCTTCAGGGCGTGGACAGTATCTTTGATATAGAATGGACAAAGGGGATTAGATACGGTAATATCCATCACAGGGATGAGGTGGAATTTTCATTTTATAATTTCCAGGATGCGGATACTGACATGTTGTTCAAGCTGTTTGATATGTATGAAAATGAGGCCGTAAGGCTTATTGAAAAGGACCTTGTGCTTCCGGCATATGATTACTGCCTGAAAACCTCCCACACATTTAATCTCCTTGACGCAAGGGGCGCCATAAGCGTGGCTGAGAGGACGAGATTTATCGGAAGGGTAAGGGATATTGCAAAAAAGTGCGCTGAGGGATATTTGAAAAAAGGGTGAGGTTAAGGTTAAGATTGAGAAATACAAAAAAATAAGAGAAAGTGTTGTTTGTTTTTTTCCTTAACCTCAACCTTAACCTGTTTATTTTTATGCATATTCATGAAGCTTACGACATAATAAAAGAAGACCTTAAAAGTGTAGAACAGGAATTCAGGGTAAACCTTGATTCAGGGGTCTATCTTATACGAAAGGTGGGCGAATACATCCTGAACAACGGCGGCAAACGGTTCAGGCCGTCGCTCCTATTGTTATCTGCGAGGCTTTGCGGCTACCATGGGAAACGCAACATACCCCTTGCTGCAGTTGTAGAATTCATACATACGGCAACATTGCTGCACGATGACGTTGTTGACAATGCCAGCATGCGCAGGGGTAAGACATCTGCCAATACCGTCTGGGGCAGTGGCGCCAGCATCCTTATAGGCGATTTCCTCTTTTCCAAATCATTCTGCCTGACGGTAGCTGACGGGGATTTACGCATCCTTAAGGTTTTATCAGGCACTACGACACAAATGGCAGAAGGGGAAGTTTTACAGCTCCTTAAAGACGGCGATGTTGAAACCACTGAAAAAGATTATCTCGCTGTTGTAACGAATAAGACTGCATCGCTTATATCCGCCGCATGTCAGATAGGGGCAATACTGGGAAATGTATCAAGGGAGAAGGAAACTGCGCTTGCAGAATATGGTATGAATCTTGGCATAGCATTTCAGCTTGTGGATGACTGCCTGGACTATACCTCAAGCAATAAAGAACTTGGCAAGGTAATTGGAAATGACTTAAAAGAAGGAAAGGTAACCCTCCCTTTAATACACACAATTAAGAACGCCGCACCGGCAGAGAGAGAGGAGATACTTACTGCAATAGAGGCCGATGATATTAAGGAATATCAGCTTTCGTCTGTGCTGGCATTGATTAATAGGTATAAGGGAATAGATTATTCCCTGAACAGGACAAGGCATTATGTGGAAAGCGCAAAGGCCTGCCTCAATTGTTTTGAACCAAATCTTGAAAGAGCCGCCCTCATGGCCCTTGCGGATTATGTAGTGGAAAGAACTTTTTGATTTACGATGGCCCTTGCGGAAAAGGCAAAAAAGGTTTTAGACATCATTGAAAAGGAATATCCCAATGCAAGGATTGCCCTGAATTTCAAGACCCCCCTTGATATCCTCGTAGCAACAATCCTCTCTGCCCAGTGCACAGATGACAGGGTGAACAAAACGACACCAGCGCTGTTTAAGAGATACAAAAAGGCACGAGACTATGCTGAGGCCGATATAAAAGAAGTGGAAGGCTTCATCAGCTCCATAAATTTTTTCAGGAATAAGGCAAAAAGCATTCAAACTTGTTGCAGAAAGATTATTGATGAATTTGGAGGAAGGGTCCCTGAGACACTTGAGGAATTAATCACGCTTCCCGGAGTCGGCAGAAAAACAGCCAACATTGTTCTGGGAAGCGCCTTTGGCAAAGACGCCATTGCCGTTGATACCCATGTAAAACGCGTCTCCAACCGCATCGGCCTTGCCCTTTCAGATAATCCGGATAAGATAGAAGAGGAACTTTGCAGGATTATCCAGCAAAAGAGATGGGCAAAGGCAACAAACCTTTTAATACTTCATGGCCGCAACATCTGTACTGCAAAGAACCCAAGACATGATATCTGCAAGGTGCGGGATTATTGCGATTATTATACAGCAATAAAATAGATACAGTTTCTATCCTATCATAACCTCCATCTCCTCCAATTCCTTTATCCTGTCCCTGAGTTCCGCTGCCTTTTCAAAATCCAGTTTCTTTGCTGCATCCTGCATCTCCTTGCGCAAAGACTTTATCAATTCAGGCAGTTCATGGGGCGGGATATATTCGGCTTCTTTTTCTGCAACCACAGGCACAGTATAATAATCTGCTTCATACACAGAGCTTAACACGTCCTTGATTGTGCTCTTTATGGTCTCAGGCGTAATGCCGTTTTTCTTGTTATATTCAGCCTGGAGTTTGCGCCTGCGAATTGTTTCGTCAATGGCCTTTTGCATGGAGCCTGTTATTCTATCTGCATACATAATTACATGGCCGTTCACATTCCTTGCAGTTCTGCCGCAGGTCTGGATAAGCGACCGCCCGGAGCGCAGAAAGCCTTCCTTGTCAGCATCCAGTATAGCCACAAGAGACACCTCAGGCAGGTCAAGCCCTTCGCGCAATAGATTTATTCCTATTAGGCAGTCAAACTCGCCGAGCCTTAATGCCCTTAAAATCTCAACCCTCTCAAGGGTCTCAATATCTGAATGGAGATATTTTACCTTAACACCAAGGTCAGCATAATATCTTGTCAGATCCTCTGACATCCTCTTTGTAAGTGTTGTTACAAGCACCCTCTCTTTTTTCTCAACACGTTTTCTTATCTCGCCAAGCAGGTCATCCACCTGTGTTTTTGCGGGTCTCACCTCTATATCAGGGTCCATTAAGCCTGTGGGCCGTATAATCTGTTCCACAACAGCGCCCTTTGCCTTTTCCATCTCATAATCAGCAGGTGTTGCGGATACATATATCGCCTGACTTATCCTCTTTTCAAATTCATCAAATTTAAAGGGCCTGTTGTCAAGCGCAGATGGCAGGCGGAATCCGTAATTAACAAGGGTCTCCTTGCGAGACCTGTCTCCGTGATACATGCCGCCAATCTGCGGTATGGATATATGGCTCTCGTCAACAACCAGAAGAAAGTCCCCGGGAAAATAATCAATAAGCGTATACGGCGGCTCACCGGGAAGTCTGCCTGAAAGATGTCTTGAATAGTTTTCTATACCTGAGCAGTACCCCATTTCTTCCAGCATCTCAAGGTCAAACATAGTTCTCTGCTCAAGCCTTTGCGCCTCAAGAAGCTTATTCTCTGCCTTCAGCAGCGTCAGCCGTTCTCTTAACTCCTCCCTTATGCTGTCCATCGCTCTTTTCAGATTATCCCTTGTTGTAACATAATGACTTGCAGGATGGATTAGGGTCTTATTTGCCTTTCTGAGAATCCTTCCCCGCAAGGGGTCTATCTCTGAAATAGCCTCTATGTTATCCCCGAAGAACTCAAGCCGCACAGCCGTTTCAGCCTCATAAGCAGGGAATATCTCAACCACATCCCCCCTTACCCTGAATGTGCCCCTGTAAAAGTCATAGTCATTTCTCTGATACTGCATC
>Ga0155930_1034_pt1 | contig 27532 bp, 20 predicted proteins | sample RifCSPlowO2_02_FD_107584 | JGI IMG/M metagenome (GOLD analysis project Ga0155930, IMG submission 107584) | Deltaproteobacteria bacterium RIFCSPLOWO2_02_44_9 | reverse complement strand
CCATCGCTTCCTATAACAGCATTGCAGTGCACTATAACCCGCTCACCCACAGAGCAACCTTCCCTCACAGATACATTGGAATACAGCACAGTATCATCGCCCACGCGAGCGCCACTGCCTATATAAACCCCCGGATATAACACAACCCTGTCGCCTATTTTAGCGTCTTCATCTATATAGACATAGGGATAAATAGAGACAGATGCGCCTATACCGGCGCTCTGATGGATGTGGGTTTTTACATGAATGCCGGTGTGCGACAAATGCGGCGGGTTAAATAGTGCGAGCACTTTGGCAAAGGCAAGGGGTGGGTTCTTAGTATAAAGAATATTTTTGCCGTCCGGACATTTTATATCCGGCGAGGCAATGATTGCAGAGGCCTTAGTGCCGGAAAGCCTATCAGCGTATTTAGGATTTGCAATAAATGTTATCTGTCCCTGGGCTGCATTTTCTATACCTGCCACCCCGCTTATAACTGCATTCCCATCCCCTGAAACACTTCCTCCAACAAGCTCTGCCAGTTCCTTCAATGTTCTTTTTATATTATCTGTTCCCATTTCCTGTTTTATTGTAATCCACATCCCGATTATGGTGGATATTATATAAGGCGCTCGGATTTAATCTGCCCGAATTTATGCCGGCATATTTACGGCCTTCTACTTCTTTTCCTTTTTCTCCTTCTTGTAATCTGCGTTATAGAGCTTGATTACCTCTTCTGTCAGGTCTGCCTCCTGAGGGCTGTAGATTACGCCGGCCTGTGTCTCAAATACGAATGTATAGCCCTTTTCCTTTGCCAGCTTTTTTGCAACCTCCAACAGGTCTTTTATTATTACGGTCTTTTTTTCCTGCTCCCTTTTTTTGAGGTCGTCATTGGACTGCATGTAAAACCTCTGGAACTCCTGCATCCTGGCCTGGAGTTCCCTCTGCTTCTGCTCTTTCATCTCATCGCTCCACACAGACCTCTTCTTTTCTGCCTCCTCATTGAGTTTCTTGAGCTCTTCCTGCCTTACGTCCACCTGTTCCTGCCTCTTCTTGACCTCGTCTTCAAGCTCTGCAACAGCCTCTTTCCCTGCCTGACATTCGTTCAATGCCTTTTGCAGATTTACAACACCGAGCTTTAACTCTGCTGCCTGCATAATAGCCGGAAGCATAATAATCATGGCCATTATCAGACCAATATGTAGTTTTTTCATCTTCTTCTCCTTTTTTGAAAACAGGTTAAGGTTAAGGTCAAGAAAAAATCTTTTACTCAACCTCAACCTAAACCTCAACCTGTATTTTTAAAACACCGTTCCTATTGTAAAGTCCCACTGGCTGTCCTTCTCGTCCAACTCCGGGTCCAGGTTGTAACCCCATTCCAGTCTCAGCGGGCCTATAGGAGAGAACCATCTGATGCCAAGACCCGCAGCCTTTCTCATATCTCCAAGGTCTATGTAATCATTATAGGCATTACCTGTGTCATAGAAGATAAGGCCTTTCACCCTCTGTTCCGTGACGAGGGGGAAAAGGTATTCAAAGTTGAAAAATACCTCTTTATCGCCCCCTATCACATCGCTTGTCACCGGATCCCGCGGGCCTACGCTCCTTGTCCTGAAACCCCTTATGGAATTTATGCCGCCGAGATAGAATCTTTCATACACCGGTATATCCTTGCCGCCAAAACTGTGCACATATCCACCAACACCGTGCGCAATAAATGTAGTGTCCCAGAAGAGCGGAAAATATTTAACCCCTTCTGCAATATATTTGATAAAGTTATTATCCCCTCCGAGGATTCCGCCTGCATATTCAACAGACAGAGACGTTGTTGAGCCCTCTGTTGGGAAAAACGCATCGTCTCTCGTATCCCTTCTGAGTGTGCCGCTTAAACTGCTGGTGGTTGTTTTACCCTCCTGCTCTCTTATGAGTTCAGATGCCCCTGACGATACATCCTTTACAGTTACCTCCTCAAGTTTATAGGTCAGATATCCCCTTGTATCCCTTTCGTAGACCGGGAAACCGAGCCTTACATCAAAACCGTAGCTGCCTCTTGTAAAATCAGGATACTCCCTGTCTGTCTTAAATATGTCAACCCCTGCTGATATGGGTTTATCAAAGAGCCATGGCTCTGTAAAGCTTAGCTGATACCGCTCGCTCTTTGAACTTACAGTACCGGATAATTCCAGTTTAAGACCTGTGCCGAGGAAATTACTCTGTGATATGGATGCAGTGCCTATAAGCTTGTCAACCGAACTGTATCCAACCCCTGCTGAAAGCGAGCCGGTCGGCCTTTCCTTCACATCCACATTCAGGACCATCCTGCTTTCAGAACTCCCTGGCTGTGTCGTGATATTCACGCTGTCAAAGTATCCAAGCCTCCTCAGGTTGTTTCTGCTCCTTTTCATGCCTGTGGCGGAAAAAAGCATGCCTTCTGACAGCTCAACCTCGCGCCTTATGACCTTATCACGGGTATTAACATTGCCTGATATATTTATCTTTTCTATATATACCAGTTCGCCTTTTTTTATATCAAATGTGATATCCACCCTCTCTTCCTTTGGGTCTGTGTTTGTAATGGGGTTAATGTCAACATTGGCATAACCCTCATCACCATAAACATCGCTCAGGCTGGAAATATCCCCTGTAAGCACCTTCCTGCTGAATATTTCACCGGGTGCTATCTTAACCTTCTCCATCAATAGAGCCCTGGTGGTAAGTATGTCTCCTTTTATATCCACCTTCCCAACCGTATACTGCTCCCCTTCAGAAACAGCTATGGTGATAAAAAACCAGAGTTTGTCATTGCTTAAGGAAACCAGGTGGTCTGTTATAGATACATGTATATAACCATTGTCGTAGTAATGCGCCAGTATCTTATTGAGGTCATTCTGGAATACAGCCGCATCAAAAACACCTGATTTTGTCAGGAAGGAAAATAAACCCACTTCCTCCGTATCCATTACATCTTTTATCTCGTCTTCATCGTAAGCCTTGTTGCCTATTATGGTAATCCTTCTCACCTTTACCTTGTCCCCTTCTTTTATCCTGAATGTAACATCAGCAGTAGCCTCATCCTTTCTATCCACAACAGGTTCAACTGTTGCAAGATAAAATCCATCGGCTGAATAGAGGGACTTAATCTTTTCTGCATTCTCCATCAAAAGGGCCCTGTTAAGTATGGTATTCCCCTTAACTGTTATAACGCCGTCTATTTTTTCAGTTGTAATCTCATCATTGCCGGTTATCTCCACCTTTTTTACAACAGGCCTCTCCTTTACTATAAAGGTCAGCTCTATGCCTCTATCTGTATCAGCGACATCTGCCATTACATCTTCAAAATAACCCATGTCGTATATTGCCTTTATATCGTCCTTTATGTCATCAGGGAAAAAGGCATCCCCTGCCCTGCTTTTAATCTTGGCCTTTACAGCATCTTCATCAACCCTCTTATTGCCGGTAACTGCTATACTGCTGATTATACCCGGCTTCCCGGCGGAAGCCCTGCTGACGGTCTTTGCCATTATGCCTTTAAGGTTAAGGGCAAGGCTGACTGCGGATTCCAGTAATTCCAGCTCACTCTGTCCTTTCACATTGAAAAATCCGGCCAGCCTGTCATTATTAACATCCACCAATCTGACATCTATGCTTATATCATTGCCGATCTTTGTTATGCTGCCGAGGACAGCAAAAGCCGCGCCTTCATCCCTCCCTATCCCTGCAGCCATCGCCTCGTCAAACACATCAACTTTTTCCTCAAGCACAAGTTTTTTGAGCCTCTCTATCCCTGCAATCCTGTAACCACTGTCTGCCTCTATGGAAGCCGCAAGTTTATTAAGAAACTGCCTCCGTAAGTTAGAGAGGTTATCCCTGCTGTGTATTGCAAACGGCATGATAATTACCCCGGCATCCCCTTTTTCAGATGCTGTATCAGGCGCCTCTGCCGAGGATAGGGATACAGATAAAAGTAAAGTAAGGAGTATGCAGTAAACAGCAAGCAGCTTTCTGCCGTACATTCCATACCGTCTGCCAGGTTTCTGCCATCTGTCCCCTGGCCTCCTGTTAATATTTACCGGCTGCCTGCTGCCCGGTTTCCTTTGTCCACGGGCACATGGCCGCCAAATACCGACATCCATCACCTGCCTTCTGAACCCCCTGTTCCTTCGCTTGCAGCCCTATCATCATATATCTTTCCATCAACCATCATGAGCCTTCTCCCCATCCTGCTGGCCAATCTCTCGTTATGTGTCACGGCAACCATGGTTATGCCTTTTTCCATATTCAATCTCAGAAGCAGATTAAAAATCTCATCCCCTGTCTTCGTATCCAGATTTCCTGTGGGCTCATCTGCCAGAAGGACATCCGGTGACTGAATAAGCGCCCTTGCTATTGCAGCCCTCTGCTGCTCACCCCCTGAGAGTTCGCCTGGTTTATGATTGAGCCGCTCTCCCAGACCAACGTTGCAAAGAAGCTCCTCTGCCATGCCCCTTGCCATATCCCTGTCCCTGCCGCCTATAAAAGCAGGCATCATTACATTCTCAAGGGCAGTAAACTCCGGCAGAAGATGGTGAAACTGAAACACAAAGCCTATATTTTTATTCCTGAACATGGCAAGCCTCTTGTCAGTCTGGCCGAAAATCCTTTCGCCCTTGTAGAAGATATCGCCCTTTGTCGGCCGGTCCAGCGCACCCATAAGATGGAGCAGTGTGCTTTTACCGACCCCTGATGCCCCGACCACAGCAATCATCTCACCCTTCAAAACAGAAAGGTCAATGCCCTTAAGCACATCTACTGTCTTCAGTTTGTTGCTATAGGATTTATACAATCCGGCTATCTTTATCAGTTCCATGTATAAGTTAAGAGATAAGGAGTTGAGGAGTAAAAGAAGAGACAGTTATGGAGTAAATACAAAAACTCCTCAACTCATTAACTCCTTAACTCATTAACTCTTATATAAGCGCCGCAGACTGCAGCCCTTTTACCTTTATAACGTCTGTAACCCTCGCCTTTATAACATCCTCCATAATCTTTTTTATATCGGGATATTTAGCCAGTATATCCTTTATCATGGGCCGCGAAAACAGGACAAGCTCTGTATCGGTGGTGGCAGTAACATTTGCAACACGGGGCCTTGAAGTTGCCAGCGCTATCTCCCCGAAAAAATCTCCTTCCCCAAGTGTAGTAACTTCTATATTCCCCTTCAGCGCGTCATTAAGCCACACCCTGACCTTACCCTCCTTTATCAGATACATCGTATCGCCTATATCGCCCTGCCTGACTATGGTTGCTCCACTCTCATATTTGCTGGAAGTCAATCTTGCAAGGATTATCTTCCTGTCCCCGGTTGTTACCGGTTCAAATACAGAGGACAATGCCATAAGCCTGTCAACCACCCTCTCTTTATAGAAATCAAAGATAACCCCTGCTACCCTTCTATGCCTTTCAATAATATCAGCAATGTCTTTCTTGACAATCTCAAGCATACTTGCCGGTGATTTTGCCCTGACAGATGCCTCCCTCCTTGCATTTGAAAAGAATCCGAACTCTCCGAAGAAATCACCTTCCTTAAGTGTGGATAATACAACATCATTGCCCCGTCTATCCCTGCTGATTATCTCCACCTCTCCGCTGTTAATTATATAGATGGAATCTCCACTGTCCCCCTCTTTAAATACAAACTCACCCTGAGATACTGTCTGATACCTTACCTTGCCTATGAGTGTAACAAGTTCATCCCTGCCCAGATCAGAAAAAAGCGGAGTCCTCGGAAACTTGCCAGCCTCCTTTCCTGCATCCCCTGAAGGTTTTTCCTCTTCGACCTTCTTCCCTGTCCCTGCAACAAAACCTTTCTTTGTATACAACTCTGCTATCTTCCTCTGCACATCCGCCTGCGAGGGGTCTATGTCCATTATGACCTTGCAGACACCTATTGCCTTCGTAACGAAACCCTGCCTAATGAATGTATCTGCAGCCAGCTTATATGCATCTATGGCTTCATTATTCTTGCCTGTTTTCCTGTATATCTCTCCTATCCGCAGTGATATCCTCGGGTCCTTGCCGGCATACGATTTTATGCTCTCGTATGCCTCAATGGCCTCTTTTAATTTGCCCTTGGAAAAATAGGCCTCTGCCTTGCTCTTAACAGACGATATTGTTGGATCATTCATAGCCATAATAATTTAAACTTTCGACTTTTCACTTTCATTCATACCTCAGCGCCTCAACCGGATCCATCCTTGCAGCCTGCCATGCAGGATATATAGTGGCTAAAAAGCTGATACTAATGGAGGCAACGGCAATCATGGATATTAACAGCGGGTCCATCTTCACAGGCAGGGTGGATATATAGTATACATCGCCTGGAAGTTTTATAAACTGGTATTTTTTAAGCAATGTGCACAGAAAAACTCCCCCCATAACCCCCATGATTGTTCCCGCTATCCCTATGACCAGCCCCTCTATCATGAAGACCCGCATTATGCCGCCAGATGTTGTGCCCATGGATTTGAGTATAGCTATATCCTTCCCCTTTTCCATGACCACCATTATGAGTGTGCTTATGATGTTGAGGCTGGCGACTATAACTATCAATACGAGTATTATGAACATTGCCACCTTCTCCAGTTTAAGGGCTGAAAAAAGGTTTCTGTTCATGTCCATCCATGTCCTTACATAGTAAAAACCTCCGGCGGCCTTCTGCACATCTTTACCTATCCTCTCAGCATCATATATGTCCTCTATTTTAATCTCTATCCCTGTGACAGTATCCCCCATCCTGAAAAACCTGCTGGCGCTCTCAAGGGAGATGAATACCATGGACGAATCGTACTCATACATGCCGAACTCAAAGACAGCGGATACCTTGAATCTCGCAATCCTGGGAACAGCGCCCGCCGGGGTCATTGTCCCTGACGGGGATATCAGATTTACCTCGTCACCAACAGAAATACCCAGGCTCTTTGAAAGCTCCCTGCCTATTGCTATCCCGGCCAAAGGCGAACCAGGAACATATTTATCCTGAAGCGAACTGCGCAGCCCCTCTAAACTGCCTGACTTAATCCTTTGCGGCAGTACCGTAACCCCTCCAACGCTGTCAATGTCCAAACCCCTCACAGCAACACCTGTAACGCCGCCTTCGGTTGAAAGCATGGCCTGATTATATATAAAAGGCGTTGCGCCCATAACGCCGTCAACCTTCTTCACCTTCTCAGCCACCTGTCTGTATTCCTTCGTGCCCCTTCCTAATTCCATGACCACCAGATGGGCATTAACGTCAAGTATCTTGTCCCGCAGGTCATCCTCAAACCCGGTCATTACAGACAAGACAACAATAAGCGCAGTCACCCCCACCACGACGCCCAGTATGGATATAAATGTTATGACCGATATAAAGGTCTGCTTGCGCTTTGCCTTGAGGTATCTGAATGCTATAAAAAGTTCGTATGACATTTTTATAATAGGTTAAGGTTAAGGCTGAGTAATTCCTTAATCTTAATCTCAACCTCAACCTTAACCTGATTTTTCCGGCCTTAACTGCGGGAACAGTATAACATCCCTTATTGATGGTGAATTAGTCAGGAGCATCACAAGCCTGTCAATTCCGATGCCCTCGCCTGCTGCGGGAGGCATGCCGTATTCAAGGGCCTTCACAAAGTCCTCGTCCATCAGATGCGCCTCTGCGTCTCCTGCCTCCTTTTCCTTAAGCTGCTGGATAAACCTGTCCTTCTGGTCTATAGGGTCGTTAAGCTCTGAAAAGGCATTGGCAATCTCCCTGCCGCAGATAAGCAGCTCAAACCTGTCAACAACCGTTTGGTCATTTTCATTCTTCCTGGAAAGGGGCGAGACTTCCAGTGGATAATGGGTAACAAATGTGGGCCGTATAAACTTCTGCTCGGCAACCTTTTCAAATATCTCCAGTATTATCTTTCCATGGCTGAAACCCTCAGGTATATCAAGGCCGAGTTTCTTCGCAAATTCAAAGGCCTTTTCCCTGTTGCTGAATATACCCTCATCCGCCAGCCCTGGCGGGCTGTATTTAAGTATAGCATCCCTTACTGTAATTCTTGGCCACGGCGGCGTTAAGTCAATGGCCTGGCCCTGATATTCCAATTTCAAATTCCCAAGAAGCTCTCTGGCAATAAAACCAATCATCTCCTCTGTAATGGTCATAAGGTCTTCAAATGTGGCATATGCCAGATAGAACTCAAGCATTGTAAATTCAGGGTTGTGCTGCGTTGATATCCCCTCATTCCTGAAATTCCTGTTTATTTCATAAACCCTTTCAAACCCTCCGATTATAAGCCTCTTTAGATAAAGCTCAGGCGCAATCCTGAGGTATAAATCTATATCAAGGGCATTGTGATGCGTTATAAAAGGCCTCGCGGCAGCCCCGCCAGGGATAGGCTGCATCATGGGTGTTTCTACCTCTATAAAATCCCTCTTATTAAGAAATTCCCTTATGAGCTGGATTATCCTCGTCCTTTTTACAAAGACATCCCTGACCTCTGGATTTACTATGAGGTCAAGATAACGTTGCCGGTAACGTATTTCCACATCCGTAAGGCCATGCCATTTTTCAGGGAGGGACATCAAGGACTTGGAAAGGAGCCTTATAAACTTAGCCTCTATGGTGAGTTCATTTGTCTTGGTGCGAAAAATCTTTCCTTCAACACCTATAATATCCCCGATATCAAAACTCCTGAAATTACTATATGCATCTTCACCTATTAAGTCCTTCCTGACATACACCTGCAGCCTGCCTGTCCTGTCCTGAATATGCAAAAAGGATGCCTTGCCAAAATCCCTGAAGGCCATGATTCTGCCTGCAAGTCTAACTGTTTCATTCCTTGCCTCAAGCCCATCCTTATCCAGCCCGCCGCAGCGCCCTATTACCTCCTTTGCCGTATCCTTTACCGCAAAATCATTGGGATAGGGGTTAACGCCCCTTTGCCGCAGTCCTTCAAGTTTGCCCAGCCTCTGCTGAAACTCACCAGCCTTTTCTTCCATTCAGACAATCCTTTTCCAGTAAAATTTTTAAGCATTTACAATATCTTAATTTAATGCGGGTAGTCAAGGGGAAATAGGGCAGCAAATTGAGGAATTATAGCGCAGAAAAGGAAGGGCGGGCTTTTTCTGCTTTATTGTTCATAATAATCTTTCAACCGGAGTAAATTCCTTTCCCGCTGCATCTGCCACAGCCTTGTAGGTAATCTTTCCCTTGAATATGTTCACGCCCTTAGCAAGGGCAGGATCCTGTTTCAATGCCTCAAGGCCTGAATTTGCCAGTTTTACCACATACGGCATGGTTGCATTGGTCAGGGCAAAGGTAGATGTCCTCGGCACAGACCCCGGCATATTTGTAACGCCGTAATGGATGATGCCGTCCACCTCATAAACAGGGTTTGAATGGCTTGTTGGTTTTATTGTCTCCACGCACCCGCCCTGGTCAATGGAAACATCCACAATTACAGAGCCCTTTTTCATCCTTGAAACCATGTCCCTTGTAACAAGATGGGGCGCCTTTGCTCCGGTGATAAGAACTGCGCCGATAACAAGGTCAGCACATATCACAGCCTTTTCAATATTATAGGGATTGGATGCCGTGGTCTCTGCCCTGCCGCCGAAGATATCGTCCAGATAGCGCAGCCTCTCAAGGCTCCGGTTCATAATGATAACCTCTGCCCCCATGCCCAGAGCCACCTTAGCGGCATTTGTCCCCACAATACCGCCGCCTATGATTACAACCTTCCCTCTTTCAACCCCTGGCACCCCGCCAAGCAGGATACCCCTTCCACCGTGAGGTCTCATAAGATAGTATGCGCCAACCTGCACGGCTATCTTGCCTGCGACCTCGCTCATGGGCGTAAGTATGGGAAGACTTCCGTCTTTGAGTTCAACTGTTTCGTAGGCAATGGCAATGACATTGCTCTTTATCAGAGCAGAAATCAATTCCGGCAGGGGTGCAAGGTGAAGGAATGTAAAGAGTATCTGGTTCTGTCTTAACATTGGATATTCCTGTGGCAGGGGCTCCTTGACCTTAACAATCATATCAGCACGTTTGAATACCTCCGGGGCTGTATCAACTATTTCTGCGCCTGCCTTTATATACTCTTCGTTACCAATCCCGCTTCCGGTACCCGCGCCCCTTTCAATTATTACTCTGTGGCCTGCCTTCACAAGAACATCAATACCTGCCGGCGTTATGGCAACGCGGTATTCGTTGTCTTTAATCTCCTTTGGAATGCCGACTATCATACATGCCTCCCTTTGCGATATATGACTTGCGATAGGCGATTTTTGTTTATCCCATATCTCATATCTTACATCTCGTTTCTACACCCACCAGTTGTAGCTCTCAAAATCTTCTGACGGCGCTGTAATCGTTATGCATCCTTTTGGCGGCCAACGTTCAATTCCCCTTTCACCTCCGTCCACTGTTATAAAGAATCTTAGTTCTTCGCCGCTCTTCACGCCAAGCCTTGTGAAGTCCATGCCGAACTCCACAACATCCTTTGCCGCAACAGTCTTCATCCTCTCTTTTTCCTTCAAATCACCGGATATGCTATCCTTCTCCAGTATCCTTGCATCAATACTTTCGCCTTCTACAGATATCTTGATCCTCATTGTCTTGGGCTGAAGAAAATTTATAAGCATATTCCATTTTTGCTTATACGGGATTATTTCATGAAGATAGTCAAAGCGCAGGAATAACAAGCTGATATTGAAACCGTATGATATGCTGTCAACCACGCCGCCCTTTGCCTCCCGGTGCATGGCAACGCCGTAACCCCTCTTTTCAAGCCTGCCAGCTGAAAGCCATTCAAAGTAATCTGAAATCTCCCCGTCAATGACAGGGTTTATAAATGCGGTTGGTTTTACTGTCGGCTCGTATATCTTTTCTTCGAGCATTATCGGGACATCAATAGAGAGGGGCGGCTCCTTTCCAATGATAGAATATACCTTTTTTATATGCCTCCTGAAAAGTTCATCAAACTCCTTATCGTTTGCGGATGTATGCTCATCGCCGTACCACCAGAACCAGTCGCTCCCTTCTGCCGCATATATCTCCCTCCACGCAAGGTCTATTGTATCCAGGTAATTACTGAGCTCGCCTGATTGTTTGAGCGCATCGGAATATTCAACAAGGGCATCCCTTGCATCCTTAAGATAGTCCCATGCTGTATTGTCTTCACTATGGCCTATCCATATCTTGAAATTGTGATTTATCCATGACCCTGAAAAGAGCATGGGCAGGTTACTCCCGCTGGGACACATATCCAGATATTCACTAACTGTTACCAGCCTGAAAAGCTGGCTGTCCGACAATCTCCTGTAGAGTTCGTTCAAAAAATCCCTGCCGTCATTCTTATAGTACTCCCAGGCATTTTCTCCGTCCAGGATTATGCTTACAAGAGAGCGCTCCGGGTTTTCAAGAGAGCCGTGTATTCTTGTGAGCCTGTCAATAAAGTCGTCAGCTGCCTTCTCTGCATCCCATGTTGCGTATACGAATCCCACGAGGTCTGAGAGTATGCGGTCTCTGAATATAATAGCAAGGCTCTTCCCATCCCCTGTAACATAATACGGCCTGTACAATATCTCCGGGGCAAGACAATGGCCGTTTTCATCGCGTCTTATGGCAATCTTCAGGGATTCCGACAATATTTCTTCATCGGTAGCAATCCAGTTCACCCCTTCCCCGGCTATTATGGGGATAATCGCCTCACTCACAGAGCCTTCCGACGGCCACATACCTTTTGGCTTTCTGCCAAATGTATCCTGATGCAGCCTTATGCCCTTTTTAACCTGCTCTGCAGCATCCTCATGGCACATGAATCTTTTCTGGGGCAGTTCCACCCACGGCATGGCATCCTTTGCTGAATGGCTGTCGCAGAGAAGCGGAAGTATAGGATGGTAATACGGAGAGGTGGTAAGTTCAATGATACCCTTTCCCTCCAACTCACGGTATTTAGGGAGAACCTGCCTGATTATCTCCTCCTGCTTTGCCATAAGCTTTTTCTTATCCTCCTCTGTAAATCCCTTACCCTTCTCTGCAAGGCTCTTCAGGAACCTGTCACTTTCCCTGATACTCGGGTCTATCCATGCAAGGTTAAACAGCACCTGGATGTCCAGAAAATCCTGTTCAGAGAAATAACGCAGCACATTATCCATATCTTCATCGGTCTGATAAAACCCCCTCTTTTTAAGCAGGTCCCAGTAGCCGTGGAACGGTTTTATCATATACTCCCAGTTTGCAAGAAAGAAATTCTTAAGGATGAATATCTTATCCTCCTGGGTCAAGTCTGAGGAGGGTTTCAGTGTCATGGCAAGAAACCTGTCCGATGCCCTCCCATCTGCATAGTCGTTTATCTGTTCTATCAGCGATGGTACGATATTGAAGGTCTGATGAATGGATGGGAAACCTTCAAGGATTGCAGCCATGTCATAATAGTCTTTTATAGCGTGGAGCCTTACCCACGGGAGGATATATTCGCCTGTAAAAGGGTCCTTGTAAAGGGGCTGATGCATGTGCCAGAGGAAGGCTATGTTAAGTGGTTTCATTTCAGTTAGCGGTTAGCAGTTAACAGTTAGCAGTTTTTGTTTTTACTGTTCACTGTTTACTGTTCACTGATTTATAAATGCGGAGGTAACCATTATCGGTCACCAGAAAAAGATGGTTATACGCTGTTACTACGGAAGTAGATGTGGTTGAGTCTATATTCTCACTCCATATCTTCTCGCCTTTACCTGTGGTAAACATATCTACATAGCTTCCGGTGCTGGTGGACAGAAAAGTTTCATTTTTATAATTTGATGCGACTATAAGATATTTATCCGCAATCACAGCAGAAACAGGGATACCCTGGCTGACCTTTCTCCTCCATATCATCTCGCCGCTCCCTTTTTTAATCGCGAGCACACTCCCGTCATAGCCTGCAACAAATATACCCTCTTTCCCCACTGCAAATTCAGATGCCTTTATTACATTAAACCTCCATCTCTCTTCACCGTTCTCTGCATCCATGGCAACTAAAAATCTATTACCGTCAATAAGGTAAATAAGGCCGTTATCTGCTGCAGGGGTAAATCTTACAACCCCGGCATCCTCGCCCACCCATCCCTCTGCTGAATTCACGACTTTTTTCTTCCATATTTCACGGCCTGAAGATTTTTCAATAGCAGCAATATAACCGTCAGTGAAGCTGCAGTATATGTTATTGCCGGACAATGCAGGAGAGGTAAACATCCGCCTGACCACCTTTTTCACATAGCCTCTGCTGTAATGCCACAGTTTCTCGCCGGTTTCAGCCCTTAATGCATACAGTTTATCATCAGCGGAACTGAAATAAACCGCCCCGGCCTCTACCACAGGAGAAGAGATAATCTCTGCCCCGGCCTGAAACTGCCATATCTCTCTGCCATCAGCAATATCAAGGCAGTACAGTTTACCGTTGTTTGTGCCAAAGTACACCCTGCCGTCCGCCACAGTAGGAGAAGACTCGACCGCACCTGTTGCTGAAAACTCCCATATTTCCCTCCCCCTTGCAAGGTCAATGGCATAAAAGTACCCGTCTGCGCTACCTACATATATCTTATTGTCAACTACTGCAGGAGAGGAATATTCCTCGGGCTCATACAGCAGATGAAGGTTTATGCTGCCGGCAATCCAGAAGTATGCATGTAACTGCGGAGGGGGAATGATTGTATCTTCAGTCCTCCCTTGCCTTTCCTTATTTAACAGATATGTCTCCCACGGAAGGGCTTTAATGTCGTCCCTGGCGGTTTTTGCGCCGGCACAGCCGTTGAGCAACAAACATAACACAAGGAAGAGAAGATAAGGGGATAGCCTTTCCTTGTTCATTTGTCCGATGTCATATGGCCTGCAAGTTGATGTCTTCATTTCCGCAAAACCCTCTGCAGTATCTTTTCCGCATTTTTAGTGATTTCCCTGAAATCCCCTTCTGTAAGCCCGGCACCTACAACTATCCGGACTGCCATATCATCGCTTATAAGATCTGAAGGGGAATGGGTATCCGTGTTCAGGACAATATCCACGCCGATCTTTTTGGCTACTGAAGCCACATGACCGTTGGAAAGACTGTGCCCCTTCCTTGCTGTCAGTTCAAGGCACACACCTTTCTCAGCCGCAAGCATTGCATCTTCGGGAGTCAGGAGGCCCGGATGCGCCAGGATATCCACCCCTGCCTCTATGGCTGCCCTGTTTGTCCCCTGACTTACAGGCTCCACCACTGTTTCGCCATGAACCAGGACAAGCCTTGCCCCCAAGTCCCTTGCCCTCTTTACCATCTGCCCTATCTGCCGCGGGGGTATATGCGTCAGTTCCACGCCTGGGATAACAGGTATGGCGGCTTTCAGTTCATTGCAGACATTCACTATCCTCTCTATCACGAAATCAATATTAGAGGCATCGCTGTGGTCAGTTATGGCAATTGCCCTGTATCCTATTACCTCTGCCCGCCTCACAAGCTCAGAGGGGAGCAATTCGCCGTCACTCAGCAAAGAATGTGTATGGAGGTCTATCATAAAGATTCAAGATTCACGTTGCAAGATTCAAGATGTAAGTTGCAACATAAAACTTGTAACTTGCAACTTATCTTTAGGTCGATATATACTCGTCCTTCAGGAGATAGCCAAAGAATGAAGTAAAAATCTGGGGGACATTGTCCCTATGCGCCGGCTCAAATGTAAATATTCGCTCATCCCTTTTTACCTCCAGCGTCTTTCTGAATTCCTCTTCCTCTCTTTTGCCGCTTCCATGGTCTGCACCAAGGATGTGGAGCACCGGCGCACGTCTTATGGAAAGGATATAATTTTTAATAAGTGCAAGCTGTTTAACATCTTTCATCCCTTCCTCATCACACAGTATCATCATACCTATCATATTTTTGGAAAATGCCTTCCACAGTGGTTTCATCTTTACATTAAAAGGGATGGCAAAAAGCACTATATCCATTCCACCGTATATCTTTAATGTTGCCAATTCTCCAATGGGGTTTTTTCTGTGAACCGGAGATGTGATAAACTGCCGGTTTACTGAAAAGCCAGGAAGGTCTTTGCAGCAATCAATAAAATTCATGACCATGTTATCACTTGTGTAGAGTACGAATATCTTCCCGAAACTTACCGCTTCCATGTCCTTCCATTTGGCAACTACCTTTTCCCTTACCTTCAATGCCTGCGCTGATGTGATTATTTCCGATGGAACAGCTGCCTTACTTGATTCAACCCTCTTACCCTTAACCTCTTCCAGCACCCCTTTGCGCATCAAGCCGGCGATGGTCTGGTAAACCTCATAATCCGGGAATGTACAGTGGTCCACCAAATCGCCAACCACCGGATAGAAGTCCACCAGGAAAAGCACTTCATATATTATAGGTTTTAACCCTTTGGGCAGGCTGGAGACATCGACCTTTAATTTTATCTGTGATTCCGGTTTGGGTAACTGTTCCTTTGCCTTGTTCCACTCGTCATACTGCCGCATCCCTTCCATCAGGAGATTGCCTGCTGAACGGTTTATCTTTTGAGGGATATCAATCGGCCTTGGTGAAAATTCAAACTTGCCGTCATGCCATGTAAGGAGCCTGAAGAGCGCCTTTTCCTTCTCCATGTTCCCCAAACTCGCATTGTACATAGCGCCACCCTTAATATAGATAAAACCTTCTTTATCCTCGCTGAAAACCTTCAACACACCTTCTTTCCTGTTCAGGTGAAGAATCTGGAGCAGGTCTCCGAGCGAAATATGAGAGAGCCTGCCTTCAATCTCCTTGTCCCCGATAACGGCCTTGCCCCCCCCTTTGCCGGCAGATGCAGTCCTTATCCGCCTGAATATCTCTTCCCCCTTTGCAGGCTGTAATAAAAGTGAATCAATATCTCTGCGGAAGCCTTTGATTTCTACAGCCTCAGAGACTATAAATATAAAAGGCACATCTGTGGTATGGGGATTATTCCTGAGTATCTGAAATACCCTCTCGCCATCTATTACGGGGAGGTCAATCTCAATTACTATTGTTGAAGGCCTTTCATTTAAGGCAAGCTCCAGCGCAACCGCCCCGTCATTCGCAGTAAATAAATCGAAGCCCTTCTGTCTCAAATACCCGCCTACAGACGACAGGGTCTCCTCATTACCAAGTGCTATAAGAATCTTTTTATTATCCATTCCTATATCTGTTCCTGAAGGGAATAATCCCTCTGAAATTTGCTTATCAGGCCCTCTATCAGATACTGGTCTACTGTATGAAAGCACGAATACTGCTCGCCCCACCTCTCTCTGCATACAACCGTATATGAGAAATCCTCCCTGAGGAAAAAGATGAAGAACGTCTCTAACAGGCGGGGGTCGTTAAGGTACAGCGGTATTGCATTATTAAGACCCCATCTCCCCTCTTCTCCCTCTCCCACAATAAATATCTTTGTAGTGGTATCACCCATAGTATCAACGGCCTTTAGAATAGGGAGGTTCTGCGAAATCTTTCTTATCCCGATGTATAATACGCCTTTTTTCCTGGGGTCCTGCGATATCTCCTGCAGGACCATCTCCTGCAGTCTGTCTATAAAAAACACAGGCAGATCAAGTCCTTTGCCAAGGTCAAAAGAAGCAATATCCTTCTCTTCGTAGCCTTTTCCTTCCAACAGCACAGAGATGGCTTCCCAGAAAGGTTTGTCTTCGAATCCCAGTTTCAGCCATGTCCCTTCCCTCTGTTCTTTTATCCTGTTCTCGGCAGCCCCAAGCAATTCACCGTAACCCTTGCCATCCCTCGGATATGTAACATTGGAAAATATAACCGATGCATAAGGCTCGCCCTTTGTGGTTATGTGTTCAATTGCCTTTTTGAGCTTCCTTACGCTGACACATGAACCAAAATAGTCGGTTTCAGGGAGTATCACAACGAGCTTCTTATCCTCCACCATTCCAATTACATCGCAGTCTCTCAGCGCCTTCATCATGCTTTTTATAAGTTCTTTAAGAAACTCCAGGAGCTCATTTTTTTCAAGCTTTTTCCTCAGGTTATTAAACCCCTCTATGTTTGCAAGTATAACAGAAAAGTTTTTATTGTATCTTTCTGCCCTTAATGTCTCCAGTTTTCCATATTCTGTTACAAAAAAGGCATTATAAAAGCGGGGTGGGAATACCTTCCTGGGGTCATCGAGAAAGACCTGAGGCTGGGATTTCGATTCAGTGGCAGGTTCTTCGGGTATTTCGCTCTCTCCATCACCCATAGTGAGATTTTTCTCATTAACTGGCTTTACAACATAGCTGCTCGCACCGGCCTTTAATGCCCGGGAAATCTGCCCGCTGTCACCATCATCAGAAATTGCCGCTACCCATAGACCCGGGTAAAGATGTCTTATACCGCTTATAACTACATTGGCCCTGGCTGTATTATCCAAATCAACGATAACAGCCTCTATCCCTTCCTTTCTCAAGACATCAAGGACATTTTTCTGCTCAACATGTTCTACTGAGTATCCTTTCATGGAAAGGATCTCTTCAACACCGGGACAAGCGCCTATTGCAACAACCTTTTTAACCATTTAAATGCCCTCACAAAAGTTAAGGAGTTAAGGAGTTAAAGAGTTAAAGGAGTTGGAACTCCCTTACTCCTGCACTCCCTAACTCCCATACCCTTACATCTTGTATTTTCCAAAGTTCTTGGAAGAAAGATTTTCCAGCATCTCCAGCCATTCAGTCTGCCTGTCTCTGTCTTTATCCTCATGCCGTGAAGAATCAATATACCTCGATTTTTCAAGGACCTTCTTCTCAACAAATATAGGGGAGTTCGTCCTCAGGGCAACTGCTATTGCATCGCTTGGTCTTGCATCGACAGTGTAGTGATTATTGCCGGATACGAGATGGATAACTGCATAATAGACATTGTCCTCAAGATTGGTTATCTCAATCTTAGGGACAGTTATATCCAGGCTTTTCAATATTTCTTTTAACAGGTCATGCGTCATTGGCCTGGCCAGATGTATCTTCTCCAGTTCCGTAGCAATAGCGCTTGCCTCCAATGGCCCTATCCAAATCGGAAGGACATTTTTATCGCTTGAATCCTTTAAAATAATTATGGGTGCGTTGGTAAGAGGGTCTAAGGCAAGGCCAAAGACTTTCATTTCTAATAGCATGTGTTCTCCTTATTTCAATTATTAATTCAATTCACAAGGATGCCTGCAGAGAGTTTTGGAAGGCGCTCTCTATCCTGACAGATGTAATCTTTCCAATATATCCATCATCTGCCGCAAGATTTACTATCCTGTTGCAGGATGTCCTGCCCGCAAGCTGATTGATTCCAGCCCAGGCAGATACTTCTGCTGTTTTGCTCTTTCCCTCCACCAAAATATCAGTAACCTTGCCTATCATATCGCGGTTTCTATTAAACGTTATTTCACTCTGGACCTTTTGAAGTGCAGCGAGCCTTTCCTCTTTTACCTGTTCAGGGATCTGCCCATCAAATGATGCAGCAAGTGTTTCCGGCCTTGAAGAATATTTAAATGAAAATATATTGTCATACCCTATCTCCTTGATTGAGGCCATGGTCTCTGAAAAATCAGCATCGCTTTCCCCGGGGAATCCCACGATAACATCGGTTGTAATCCCAATGTCAGGATAAAGCCTCTTAAGTTTAAACACCCTGTTCATGTAATCCTCTCTGGTATATCCCCTTTTCATCTTTTCCAATATTTCATTGGAACCGGACTGAAGCGGCAGATGTATATGCCTGCACAACTTTGCCTCGTGTCCAAAAAGTTCCATAAGCTCTTCTGACATATCCTTTGGATGCGATGTTATGAAACGGACCCTTATTATACCCTCCACCATGCACACCCTCCTGAGAAGTTCAGGGAATGAAATGTCCCCTCCATCGTTTCCGTACGAGTTTACATTCTGGCCTACAAGCATTACCTCCTTTATGCCATTCTCCGACAACCTGTTTATCTCCTGCAAGACAGCGGCGCTTTTTCTGCTCAACTCCCTTCCTCTCACATACGGGACTATACAGTAGGAACAAAAATTATCGCACCCCCGCATTATGGTAACTGTGGCCTTAACCCTCGGCAATGATCCTTCAGTCCAATCCGCAGTATATATATATTCAAAAGACCCTTCGTCTATGGAATCTGAAAATCCAGTCGCAGCAATCTTGGTTTTCTTAACCTCAACCTCTTTAACCAACTCAGGGAGCCTGTATATATTATGGGTGCCAAACACAACATCAAGATGCGGCACCCTTCTCAGCAGCCTTTCTCCCTGCTGCTGCGCCACACAGCCACCCACGCCGATTATCAGTCCAGGTTTGGCGCTTTTCAGCCGCTTGAGCCTGCCCAGCGCGCTGTAAACCTTCTGCTCTGCCTTGCTCCTGATACTGCAGGTATTAAGTATAACCATGTCTGCCATATCAGGATTATCAGTTACTTTGTAATTCAGATGCCTCAGGAGGCCTATTATCCTTTCTGAGTCGTTTTCATTCATCCGGCAGCCGAATGTCTCAATGAAAAGATATTTTTCTTTTCTGTCTGATTGCAATTCCATATTGGAAACATCTTAAGATTTTCCTGAATATTAGTCAAGCCCAGTTATCCATCTTTGTTATTCTGAACGTAGCAAGCAACCTGAAGAATCTTATTTTTATTGCATTTTAAGGGCGAGATTCTTCGTCACTTGGGCTCAGAATGACAATTGCCGGACAACCTGCGAGCAAGATGGATTCTTGAGGTAAGGTTATTACTTTTTAAACATATGGTGTTATTTCAGCGAACATCCGGTTCAACAACACCACATTTAATTTACCCCGCTACTCCCAGGAAGCCCTGGCCTTCAGGCCAGGAAGGAATGGGGTATTTAAGATTGTTTCCTTGGGAGAAGCCCCATCCTTTAGGATGTGGGAGTAACTGGGTCCATATGGGTTTTTATCTCGCTTTTCATAGGTTTAACTGCCCATATGCCGTTAATGTTATAATTCCTTGTTATTTTTTTCCCCGCCGCCTTTGCCTCTTCCTCTGATCCATAGAATCCAACCCTGACCCTGTACCAACGTCTGTCCTTCAGATTGAACTCTGTAAGATATGCGTTGTATTTATCCTTTTTCAATCTTTTTACCATGGTCTGCGCCTCTTCCTTTGAGGCATAAGACGCCACATGCAAAGCCCATGGCTTGTATTGGGTTTTTACAGCCGCAAGACCTTGTTTCTCTTTTTTAACCGCTGCCCTCTTTTCAGGGACAACTTCTTTAACAACGGGCTTTATTTCTTCCTTTTTTGCAACTTCTGGTTTCACCTCAGCCGGTTTCACCGCACCCTGCTGGACTGGCGCGGGCTGCTGTGCAGGCTGTATCCCTGCAGGCGGTTGTGGCTGCTGTGTTTGTGCGCCGGCCGGCGCTGCTGCCTCCTTTTTCTCCTCCGGAGGAGGGGCAGGGACCTCTATCTTTATCCTCTTTGCAACCTTTTCAGGTTCAGGGGGAGGGGCAACACCAATATCCTGAAAATATAGAAGGTATGCTGCGGCCCCTCCGCCTATTATCAGAAGAAGCCCCAGTAATAAAATTGTCCTTTTGCTAAAACCTCCGCTGATATTCAAGGTCTCACCTCCATGGAATTATTTGTCTTTTCGTATCTGACTATCCTCGGGGTTATAAATACAAGCAGTTCCTCGTTGTCAGAAGCCTTGCTCGTTGATTTAAAAAGCCACCCGAGGATGGGAATCCTGGAAAGATAGGGGATGGCATTCTCTGAATCAGATGATGTGCTTTTGTAAAGTCCTCCTATCACAGTGGTCTCACCGTCCTTTACCAGCACAGATGTGCTTGCCTTCTTTTCGCTAACACCGGGTATACCGTCAACACTGCGTCCGAAATCAGGTTCGCTTTTGCTAGCAACAATATTTAAAAGAATAAAGTCATCCGCTGATATCTGGGGGGTTACCGACAGGTCTATGCCTGTCTTGACCTCTTCTAATCCGGTGCCTGTTGTTGTGGCTGTAGTGGTGGTTGTGGTAGAGGTGGTCCTTACCTTAAAGGTGAGCCCGCTGTGTATGGTGGCCGGATTATTATTCATGGTGGTTATCTTTGGCTGAGAAACTATCTTCAGCTTGCCGTTCCTTTCGCCTGCGGAGATGCGGAGGTCAAGAAGGAGCGGGTCGCCTGACAATTTGCCAAACGAAAGCCCGAGGGCCCCAAGCACCCCTGCAGTGCCAGATGCCGGAACATTTACAGCATAATTAGGCTGTGATGAAAACTGCCCGCCAGAACCTATAAAGCCTGTAGGGGTCGAAGTGCTTGGCGGGGCAGTGGAGGTGCTGCCGAAGGCGCTGGTAAAATTATCCCTGTTTGTTGTGCCATGGGCTGCACCCCACTGAACGCCCATATCCCGTGCAAAATTGCTCTGCACCTCTATAATCCTTGCCTCTATAACAACCTGCATGGTCCTCGTATCCATCGATTTTATAAGGAGCCTGGCATCCTCTATATTCTTTTTCATGTCTCTCAGTATGATGGCATTTGTCCTGCTGTCAGGGACAGAGCTCCCCCTCTCGCTCAAAACACCTTTGAGCTGTCCCACCACATCCGCGGCCTTTGAATAGTTGAGCTGGACTATCTCCATCACAATATCCTCGCCTGCCTTTGCAATATCCTCCTTTTTCCCTATCCACAGGACATTGTTCTGTATGACATAATTAAGCCCGTTCGCCTTGGTTATGACCTCAAGGGCATCCTTGAATTTAATCCTGTCAAAACTGAATGTTGCCTTGGCTGTTATATCTTCGCTTACGATTATATTAAGGTTGTTCTGTTTGGCAAGGGCCCTCAGCACATCCTTAAGTTCCGCATCCTTAACCTCTATCGTAAAAAGGGTTGTATCCCCCTCAATCTTTGCCTTTATATTATTGTACGGCTGGGCCTGAGCAACAGGTATATGGCACAGAAGGATTGAGATAAGGAACAAAAAATGAATAGTGCGGAAGAAAAGGGGATACTTATGCTTCCTGCTTCTGAGGTTGCCGCTTTCTAAATTCTGGTCAAGGAGTCTTCTTAATGCCATATGTCCCCCCGCCTTTATTGTTCATTTCAAGATTGTAAGAACCACTGCTACCACGGAGTATAACATAGCGCTTTGTTATATCAATCACTTTCTGCCCCTCCACATTATCGCCAATATACACTATCTTGTTGTTTATGATGGCAGATGGCCTTTTATCATTATAGATAATGGCTGTAAGCCTGAGATTTGCCGCATTCGTAAAACCAGCGCCCACGAGGGGCAGAAAAGGGTCCCTTCCCCACGGCATGCCAACAGTCTTCTTGGCCGGAGGTATACGGCTCAGCTCTGACAGCGACTCTTTGATACCGTTCTGTGCAAAGGATGAAGAGGCAAGAAGCAAGAGGCAAGAAACAAGAGGCAAGATTTTTTTCTTGCTTCTAACTTCTTGCTTCCGGCTCCTGATTTCTGCTTCTTTCCTTCTCATCACTGTCCCCCGAGCACATATGTATTCATAAACAACTTGATGGTCAAACTGGATTGTTCCTCTTCTGCGTCTATTCTGAAATTGTCAACCGTAACTATTCTCGGCATCTCCTCTATTCTTTCCATATACTCGCCAAATGGGCGGAACCTTGCCTGCATTGTTATTTGAAAGGGCAGCCTGAAATATTCGCCTTTGTCCTCCAGAGGAAGCGGCTTTAGCGAAGTGAATTTTATACCCCTCTTTATGTCATTATCAACAAGCCCCTTTAAGAGAGATGCCAGATGTTTATCAGAAGGAAGTTTGCTCTGGGTTACCATAAACCTTTCTTCCATGTCTTTGAGTTTTTCCATCACCTCTTTGAGCCTGTCTGCAAAGCTCTGTGTCTGTTTTATCTCTGTCGAAATCCTCTCAATATCCGCTACTATTCCATGAATCTGAGAGTCCAGCCTTTTAATCTCCGATATCCCTCTCAAATAGACAAACTGGTAAAAAAAGAATGTAACAGATGCTGCAGTTAGAAGTGCAATTAACTCCACCTTATATTCGCTTAAATTAGGCAGCTCCAACTTAGATATTATATCCCTGATGTTTTCCATGCTTATTTAGATACCCTGGTATTGCGCCAACAATATTTCAGCAGCCAATTCAATTCATCGGCCAGCCCTTGACTAAACTTGTTTTGTCAAGGGCACATCAAATTTTTGGTGCGGGGGTTTACTTTTTCAAATCTGCAGTAATCTCAAAATCATAAAGGTCTCTATCCTGGAATGTTCTCTTCTGCGAATAGTCCAGTATTACATTTCCAAAATGTCGGGAGTTTTCCATGGCAAAAATGAACTCTGCAATTTTAGAGTTAGAAAATGCCGTTCCGGTAAATCTCACGCCCTTGCCTGCCCCTTTCTGCAAATCATATGTAGATAAACTCATGAACCAGACGCCTTCCGGGATAATCTGGGTTATGCTCCTCAATATCTCGGACCAGTATATGCGGCTCTTCAGAAGGGCATCTATTACCTCCAGCCTCTTCTTTATGTCAGCCTCTTTTTTCTGCATCGTGTTTACACGTTCTATCACTTCTTTATATTGTGCGTTATTTGCCGCAAGTTCATCCCTTTCCCTCATCATCCGCTCTGCCCTCCCCAACCTGCTGTTAACGCCGCTCTTTTGATAAAGATAAACCATTCCCAAGACCAGGACATAAACAACTAAAAGGCTGATAATCAAAGGCCGTTTTTGCCCTGTTCTTTTTCTCCTCCTTATTTCATCTGGAATAAGGTTTATACCTTGTATCATCCAACATCCGCCTTAAGTGACAGACCCACAGCAACGGCAAGATCGGGGGCAAAACCTTTTAGCCTTGCGGCATCGAATCTTTTAGGTTCTACCCTTATATTACGCAAAGGGTCGTCTATAAAACAGGGGACCCCAAGGATGCTTGACAGAAAATCATCTATACCTTTGAGCTTTGCTGTCCCGCCGCACAAGAATATCTTGCTTATGCCGCCTTCCCTGAACTGTGCCTGATAATAATCAAAAGACCTGTGCATCTCCGCAGCCAGCCGCTCTATAACACCTGATATGGCATCCACCACCCCTGACGCACTCTCGTCTGACCGTACAACCCCGTACTTTATCTTTTCGGCCTCTGCGACATCCTCGCCGCATGACAGCGCATTCATAACCACGTTTGTCAATTCCTTCCCGCCTATGGGTATCTCTCTGGCAAACACAAGCTTTCTATCTTTGAATATTGCAAGTGTCGACTTAGAGTCCCCTATATCTACCATGGAGTAGTTCGCACCCTCCTCCCAGGCATTATTATGGTCAAAAGACAAGAGCATGGCCATCGGAACCACATCAACAGCCACTGGATTAAGCGACGCATCTTCCATAGTCTTAAGCAGCCGTTCCACGTCCCCATTCTGCGCACCGAACGCTATAAGAGACAGCATGGATTCCTCTCCCCTCTTCACTTCTCCAATAGTAGTAAAATCGCAGACAAGCTCATCTGGGGGAAAACTAATCTGCTTACGCATCTCCCAGCGCACAGCCTCTTTCATGTCTTTTTTAGGCATCTTCGGCAGATACATATGCATCAATGTCAAAGAACTGCCGGGAAGAACAGCTGCAACCTTTCTGGTCTTTATCCTTTGTGCGCTAAAAAGGGTACGCAGTATCCCGCTCAAACGCGAGCTTTCCTGAGGGAACGCAAGATGGTCCAGTTTTGAATAACCAACAGCTCCAAGCAAACGCCTGTCGCCCGCCCCTTTTATTTTAACTACCTTTACAGCATAAGAACCTATATCTATGCCTGTGAGATTACCCTTGTCAAAGATGAACACAGATGTTATCCCCTGCTCCTGAGGTATCCGTTCGTAACACGGTTAGGTCTGCTGATAAAAAACAATACCTTTACCCCTGCGCCAATGATTTTGGTGTGTGGGTTTACTGACTTTTTTGAACTGTAAGCCCGCTGGTATTGAGATAAAGCACCCTTTCCCTTATATCTTTAAGCAAGGGTCCTTCCCTTTGCCTTGCATGAGATAAAAACCTCTCATAATAGTCCACTGCCTCGTCAAATCTTCTCTCTTTCTCAAGGGAGATAGCCATATTCAGACAGGGGTCCGGATAATCAGGCACAAGCATTATGGCCTTTTTAAAGTATTCTTGCGCCAGTCCATGATTCCCCATGCCGTCCAGAAGAACGCCGTAGTTGTTCATCGCCTCAGGATAGTTTGGCTTGTATTTGATGGCCTTCTTATAGCTATCCTCTGCCTTCTTCACATCACCAAGCTGCTTATATGTTAACCCGATATTGTTATATGCCTCGGCATATTCCCGGAATATTTGAATGGAAGATAAAAATTCCTCCTTGGCAAGAGAAAACTTTCCTCCCCTGTACAGCTCAACCCCTCGTATGTTTTTATTTCTCGCTTCTACGAATGCCATCTCCCCGCCGTACCCTGGCAGGAGATGTCCATTACCTACGCCGGTACCATCCCTTCTGTCTGTCGAAGGGATATGGGCAGCAATTATGACCCCGCCACCTTTGGCATCGGCGTAATTTGCCTGTCCCGAAAAGTCTGTAGAGGTACGATAATCCATAAGGACCGCCTGACCGGAGGTATTCAGCCCAGGCCTCTCTTTCTTGTAGTCAATACGGTTAACTGCCCACCACCCAGCAACGGCTGCAATAATAAAAAGCAAAAAGGTTAAAACCCATAACACCCTTGCCATGGATGGGTTAGCCTGTATATGCCCTTTATTCTTTGCAGTGCTGTAGCCTCCGCTATATACAGGCAGGGCATTGGTCTCCCTTATTGTCTGCACTTTCTTGAGTGCCTGGTGTATTAGGCTCATAAAAAATATCCGGTGCCCATTAAGCAGGTTTCCTTATCTTGATGAAAATTTCGCCTATCTTCTTATCGCCCTGTTTCACTACTATAGGATATTCTGCGCCTTCCCCTTTCACAGAATATTTAACCCACAGGTCCTTTGCAGTATCAATCAAATAGCCCCTGTCCTCCCCTGTATTAATAGACCTCTTCCCGACAAAACCAAGGAAATTTACAGATATATCCTTTCTGTCCATTCCTTCCACTATTACATCAACTATCTTAAGCTTATCTCCCTTTGCCACTTCCAGGGATTCCATATTGGCAACAGTCCGCTCCACATTATTTAAAACTATTATCAGGCCCTTAAATATTGATGCCTTGCCGCTGACAGCTTCTTCGGATGACAAAACAGCAGTTTGTCCGACGGCTTTTGCAGCTAATATATTATTATCATCCACTGAACCTGATTGTATCCCTGTGGGAAAAGACCCCTGAATCTTTTCCTCATTTGAAGCAGGAGCCCCTGCTGACACAAGCGATATATTTTCAGGAGAAACTGCTGTATTCTTATAAGACCCTTTATCTTTCTCCATCGTTAACGGCTGACCACTAATCCTGTCCATCGCAGCAGGCTGCAGACCCGCAGAACCAGGAGCAGTTTTTATAACAGGGGTTGTAGCCAGGGAAGACATAATTGCCTGCTCTTTATTATTCCACCAGACTCCGAATATCACGGCAATAATCGCAGCAGAGGCTGCAAGGTGCGGTATATATCCGTATCTGCGCCATGTCCTTTTAGGCTGTATATCGATATCCTTTCTAAGCGTCCCATCGCGCTCCAGTTCCCCTATGGCCTTCTTTTCTATTTCATCATCTACAACCCTCTTCCCAACCACAAAGGCTGCTGTCAAAGCCCTGTCGCATACAATATTTATAAGCCGTGGCGTGCCTGAACTCGCCTCATATATTGACCTTAAGGCAGTTGATGTAAACCTTATATTTCCCTTGCCTCCTGCAATAGTAAGGCGGTTAAATATATATTCCTTGGTCTCATCAAAATTCAAAGACATAAGGTGACATCTTACCACTATCCTCTGATTTAGCTGGCGGAGTTCAGGAAGTTTTAGCTTTTCTCTAAGCTCAGGCTGGCCTACCAGGACTATCTGAAGGAGCTTCATCTTTTCTGTCTCAAAGTTTGATAACAGCCTGACCATCTCCAGCGCTTTCAAACTCAAATTCTGCGCCTCATCTATTATAACGACTGCATTTCCGCCATGCTGTGCCTTCTTGAGCAAAAAGGCGTTTAAAGCATCCAGCTGTTCCTTCAGTGATGAATTGTGCTCCTTTATTCCAAAATCCTCATTTATGGCCTTGATCAATTCAATGTCTGACAGAAAAGGGTTAAGGATAAGCGCCTTCTCCACTTTTGAATTCAGTTTATCCAGAAGGACCCTGCAAATGGTTGTCTTCCCCGTGCCGACTTCGCCTGACAGCATCATGAACCCCTTGCGCTCTGATATGCCAAAAAACAGAAGGTCCAATGCCTCCTGGTGTTTTCTGCTCCGGTACAAAAACCTGGGGTCAGGAGTTATATTGAACGGGTTTTCTTTCAGATAGAAAAATTTTTCATATACCATTGTTAAACCTTCCCCTTTTTAACACTCTTGCCATCAAGCTCTTCCATAGCCTTCTGATATGCGGATTTATGCTTAAAGCCTTTTTTCAGATATTTCCATATAAGCTC